>Ga0209825_1000582_pt1 | contig 24761 bp, 27 predicted proteins | sample EN8Hudsemesocosm_FD_184631 | JGI IMG/M metagenome (GOLD analysis project Ga0209825, IMG submission 184631) | Methane-oxidizing microbial communities from mesocosms in the Hudson Canyon - EN8B Hudson Canyon (SPAdes) (version 2) | ecosystem: Environmental > Aquatic > Marine > Cold seeps | place...
TCGGGTGGTTGCAACGACGATGTAGTCTTTTCCTTCTGCTGTTTTTTCTCCGTTTTCGAGTGGGTAGCGGAAATTCCACATGTGACCTTTTTTGTCTTTGTTTTCAACTTCAAGGTCTGAAATAGCCGTGTGTAATTTTGGGTCCCAATTAACCAGACGCTTGCCACGATAGATTAGGTCATCTTTATACAGGCGAACAAAGACCTCTTGCACTGCTTTGTAAAAACCATCATCCATGGTGAAGCGTTCATTGTCCCAATCAACAGAAGCACCTAAGCGACGAAGTTGCCGAGTGATAGTGTTACCTGACTCTTCTTTCCATTCCCATATCTTTTCTACGAATGCTTCGCGGCCAAGGTCATGACGAGTTTTGTCTTCTTCTTTCGCGAGCTTTCGTTCAACTACCATTTGCGTAGCAATACCTGCATGATCGGTGCCGACCTGCCAAAGCGTATTGTTACCCTTCATGCGATGATAACGAGTTAGGGCGTCCATGATTGAATCTTGGAAAGCGTGACCCATGTGTAAGCTGCCAGTAACATTTGGCGGCGGAATCATGATGGTATAGGGCGTGGCGCCTTCTTTATTAGACGGTTTGAAATAACCGTTATCTTCCCAAGTTTTGTACCAAGATTGTTCGATTTCGCTAGGCTGGTAGGTTTTTTCCATGGTCGCTGTTTACTTGCTCGTAGTTGATGAAAAAGTTTAGGTTGTTAAAAATAACCGCCATTATACATGCAGTGTGATTCAAGGGGTTAGAATTTTAGTGCTTATCGTAACTCATTCCGCATATCGTGAATATTCACTTTCAAGCCTTGTTTTTTAAAATGCTTGTATTGTTCACGAGCAAGTTGAATATCATTTTTCTGATTAGGAATAATGACACACATGCGATCAAAGTTATGATGATTTCGAGGGATTTCTGTGCATAAAAGGATGAGTAAGTCCTTTTGTGTGTTATTTTTTTGCTCAAGCGCTTGAGAGTCGATGGTGATGGGGTAGTCTTGATGCTGACTTTGTCCGATTGCGTGTGGTAAAAAGCTATCAGCTTTGAATGACCAGAGCGCCTCATTCAAAGCGTCGCTCTGAATGGTGTCTTTTGTCTGAATATGAATTTTGTTTTGCTGCGCAAGCGCCTTCTCAGACAATCGGCAGCAAAAGCCAATTTGGTCTGAGAAAGTACTGCTTTTTAGCAAGTAAAAATCAACTCGGTTCATGAAGCTACTTTGTTTAAAAGGTAGGTTAAAAGTAAAGGGACAGGTCGGCCTGTAGCGCCTTTATCTTTACCTCCAGAAACCCATGCTGTGCCAGCAACATCTAAGTGCGCCCAGGGGAACTCTTTCGTAAAGCGAGATAAGAAACATGCGGCAGTGATACTTCCAGCACCTTTACCACCGATGTTTTGAATGTCGGCAAATGGGCTGTCGATTTGGCTTTGGTAATCATCCCAAATAGGTAATTGCCAAGCTTTGTCGTTGGCTTGTTTGCCAGCATCTAATAGCTCATTGATGACGCTGTCATCATTACCCATTACGGCAGAGGTGCAGTGGCCTAACGCTACAATACATGCACCGGTTAGGGTTGCAATATCAACGACTGATGCAGGTTTATATTGTTCTGCATAGGTTAATGCATCGCATAAAACTAATCGGCCTTCTGCATCGGTATTAAGTATTTCAATAGTGATGCCAGAGGCGGATGTCACAATGTCTCCAGGTTTAGAGGCATTACCCGCAGGCATGTTCTCTGCGCTGGCAATAATACTTACGACGTTTAGTTTTGGTTGTAAGTCAGCAATAGCGGTCATGGTGCCTAGTACGCTTGCAGCGCCACACATATCATATTTCATTTCATCCATTGATGCGCCGGGCTTTAAGCTAATGCCGCCGGTATCAAACGTGATGCCTTTTCCAACTAAAACATGAGGTGCTTCATCTTTTGTGCCACCTTTATATTCAAGAATGATGAGCTTTCCGGGTTCAGTACTTCCTTTTGATACAGAAAGAAATGCCCCCATATTTAGCGCTTCTAAATCGGATTCTTCTAGTATCTTAACGCTGATGTTTTCGCTATTTACCGCAAGTAACTGTGCTTGTTCAGCTAGGTAGGTAGGTGTGCAAATATTTCCGGGTAGGTTGCCTAAATCTTTTGCTGTATTCATGCCTTTTACTTGTGCTTGGGTCTGTAAAATGGCGGTGTTACCCGAAGCTTGTTGTGATTCATCGCTGTGGAAGATGATTTCTGATAATGAGCTCTCGGGTGTTTTTTTAGTTTTGAATCGATCAAAACTATAACGGCTACTTTCGATTGCTACCATCGACTCCTGAATGATTTGTGTTGCGCTTATGTCGCTAGAAATTTCATCTAAAGCAATGCAAAGGCTTTTAATATTGGTGTCTTTTATTTGCGCTTTTAATGCATTAACGGCTTTTTTTAGTGTATCAGTATCGACCTTTTTTGCATCACCAAAACCGATGAGTAAAATACGGCTAAAGTTTTGGTTGTCGATCGGTAGTGTGAAAGCTTTACCTGCTTCGCTTGAAATTTCATAGCGAATAATCGCTTGTGTTAGAGCATTCTCACAAGCTTCGTCAATTTGTAAGCCTAACTTACATAATGCAGAAACCTCATGCTGGATATCGTCCTTCTTATTAAAAATTGGAAGGCAAATGCAGTCACTTTTTGTATCAACTAAGTTGTTTGTTTGTAAGGAGTAATTCATTGTATTTATGGTTTCCTTTAATATATGTACTTTATAGTGTTCTTTGAAGTAGATTTTAGTGTTTTCTATATCAATTAGCATAGAGTTTACGGTATTAAGAATGCAGTACTCAAATCTTTTCTATCACTTAGTGGTTTGTGTTGGCTTAACAGCTTAGAATGCGGGCTGTTCTAGCTCTAATTAAATACATTGTTTATTTTTATTTTATATACTTACACAACAGGGTCTGTTCATTGATCATCTTTAGATATCTTGCCAAACAAGTGCTCGTTTCTATGCTGGCTGTGACGTTTATTCTCTTATTAGTTTTTATGAGTGGGCGTTTTATTAAATACTTGGCAAAGGCCGCTTCGGGTGGGATTTCGCCTGACATCCTATTTTCTATCATGGCTTATCGCCTGCCTGGTTTTCTAGAACTGATCCTGCCTTTAGGTTTTTTTATCGGTATTTTACTTGCCTATGGGCGAATGTATCTCGAGAGTGAGATGACGGTATTACATGCTTGTGGTTATAGTAATCGTAAGTTGTTGATGGTTACCTTGGGTTATTCATGTGTGGTGGCTGTTTTTGTTGGGGCTTTAAGTTTGTTTTTTACGCCATGGGGGATGCAAAAAGTAGAGTCGTTACTGTATGAGCAGTCAAAAGTGACTGAATTTGAAATGCTTTTTCCGGGTAAATTTCAAAGTTTTAAGTCAGGCGCTGGTGCGACATACACTGAGTCGCTCAGTGATGATAAAAAAACGATGTTTAATGTGTTTATTTCAGAAAAATCAGAAAAAAATAATACGCTTAATTTAGTTTATGCAGAATCAGGTACGCAGCGTATTGATGTTTTGACTGGGGAACGGTTTCTAGAGCTTCATAATGGCACGAGTTATGAGGGGCTCCCCGGAGCGCTTGATTATCAAGTGGTCAAGTTTGAGTCTTATGGTGTGCTAATAGAAGAGTCTAATGAGGAGCAAGGTGCTGTAAAAGAAGAGGCGATTCCCACAAGTGACTTATGGCAGGCGACTGATTTGGAGTCTAGGGCTTTGCTGCAGTGGCGAATATCGTTGCCGTTACTAGTGCCTATTGTGACTTTGCTCGCTGTATCGGTAAGTCGTGTTAATCCAAGGCAGGGGCGGTTCTTTCACCTTTTTCCTGCGATGATGATGTATGTCGGGTATTTGGGTTTGTTAATCGTTGCGCGTAAAAGTGTGGGTAAAGGTGAATTTCCTGACTGGTTAGGGCTTTGGGCGGTGCATTTATTATTCTTTATGCTCTCATTAGTTTTATTGACGAAAGATAAGTGGTTGAGCCGTTTTAGACGCAAACGACTTATGGTGGAGGATGAAAGTGCGTAGAATTGATCGTTATATTGTATCAAGCGTTGCAGCCTCTATGTTATTGGTGATGGCGATTGTGTTATCACTGGATTTTTTGTTTGCGTTTATTGGTGAAATGGATGAACTGAAGAATAATTACCAAATAATGGATGCTTTGTTGTTTATTTTGATGACCTTGCCGCGCCGTATCTATGATTACTTACCCTTAGCGGCGTTTATGGGTAGTTTGGTAGGTTTGGGAGCTATGGCCAAAAATAGTGAGTTAGTTGTGATTCGGGCGGCTGGGGTTTCAACTGGGCGAATTATTTTGATAGCGATGAAACCAGCTGTTGTTGTTGTTTGTATTGGTTTGATATTAGGGGAGTACGTTGCGCCTTATACTGAAAAAATAGCACAAAGTCAGAAAGCGGTTGTGTTGGGGGCAGGGTCAAAAGTTGTGTCGCAAAAAGGCTTGTGGCACAGGGAAGGTTCAGTTTTTATGCATTTTAATGCAGTTGAGCCCAATGGCGTGCTTCATGGGGTTTCATTGCATTTTTATGATGACTCCAAAAAATTGATTCGATCACGTTTTGCCAAGCGTGCCATCTATCAACGTGAGCAGTGGTTGTTAGAGGATGTGGCAGAAACTAATTTATTAAGTGATAAAACAGAGGTTTCTTATTTTCCGGTGCTAGTTTGGGAAACAGAGCTGTCACCTTCTGTATTAAGTGTGTTGATTGTGAAACCTGAAAACTTGTCCATTACAGGGCTATATACTTACTCAGAGTATTTAGATGAGCAGGATTTGAGTGCAGCAGAATATCGAATGGCTTTTTGGAAAAAAGTGCTGCAGCCTGTTTCTACGGGTGTTTTGGTTTTGGTTGCGATTTCGTTTGTTTTTGGGCCGCTTCGCTCTGTAACGATGGGTTTTAGGGTTTTTTCGGGGGTTGTAGTCGGCTTGTTGTTTAAATATGCGCAGGATTTATTAGGGCCATCTAGCTTGGTTTTTGGATTTAATCCCATTTACGCAACGATAATACCTATTGTAGTTTGTTTAATTGTGGGTTTTTGGTTGCTGCGTCGTGTACGTTGAGTCTCTAACTTAGAAGCAAATTCTTTAACTGTGTAGTTTTATAGATTAAAATAGTAGATAAATGAGTCTACAGGATGTTGAATAAGGTGGCGGATAGACTATCTTAATAAGTATGCTTTATTGGAATGAAAATAATATTAAATGGAGAGTTTTTATGGCTGCTTTTAAACGTTTGGCGCTAGCAAGTGCGGTCTCGCTTATATCTGTAGGAGTTTGTGCGGAGACTAAGTTGCTAGGTGACTCTGAATTACAGGGTGTTACAGGTCAGGCAGGTTTAACTATTGATGTTGAAACTCAGTGGGAAATAGGTGAGTTTGCGTATCGTGATGCCGGGTATTTGTTAATTCAAGGCATGCGCATGGGTGGTAATTCCATGGGGAATGGTACTGGTACTGGTGGTGATCTATTAGATAATCTTAGGTTAGATATTGATATCGCTGGTGATGGAACAGTCGCGGGCGACAATACGCTGACTTATGGTTTTTCAGCGATGAGAGAAATTGCGCAGAAGTATGTGGATGAAGGCAACTTTGATGGAAATTTTGCTAGTGTCGCTTCGGGAGTTGATGCCTCGCGTGATGGTGTGATTGTAGATGACAAAAAAGTCTACAATGATGGTGACTTGGTTATTCATTTTGATTTTACAGATGGTTGGGCGAATGAAGGTGGCTTAAGTGCTTATCAAGCGGCTAATCGTTTTTCTACGGATGATTATACTACTGCTGAAGGAATTTTAGAGCACTCCGTTGATTTTCGTCTTGAAATTGATGCGATTGGTTTGGCTCGTTCAGATTATGAAGTTGGTTCTGCTGGCTTGGATATTGATTCCGGTGGGCCTAGTGAGGGTGCGGTTGGTACCACAACGCTTATTAGCCAACTGGGTATTCAAGGCTATTTAGGGCCAGAAGATCTTCATATACAAAATAATGGTAACGGTTTTGATGGAACTGGGCCATTAGGTGCGGGTTCTGGTGACGCTGACTCTAAAATCTATTGGAGTTCGTATACAAAAGTTACCGATCTAGATATGTATATTGATATAGCGGGTGTACAAATTTCGGATATGGAGATCCATAATGAGCGTGGTGATCGAACCGGTTTGGATGGTACTTCATCGTTTGATTTTGCGCATTCTATACGTGAAATATATGCCGTAAAAGATGCAGTATTAAATATGCATCCAACCAGTAACGCACTTGCCGATAATTATGTAGATGGCATTGCGATTAATACGCGTTTTAAAGGTGATATTGATATTGGTGCAATATCTTTTGGCGATACAGGTAAAAGTATCGGCTCTTTTTATATAACAGACCTTGAATCTACAACTAATTGGACTATTTCGGCTCACTAGTTTTTATATTTTGTTGTTAAAAAAACCCAGCCTTTAGCTGGGTTTTTTGTATTTTAAGGTTTGTGAGGTTTTTATCTTGAGCTTATTTTTTTGGAATACGTACGATTTCAGTTTCAGATAATATGCATTGCCAAGTCCTATCTTTTTTATCTATTAACATCCACAAATAACCTAAGCCTCCAGTACCAATTGAAATGATGGCCATTAAGAAGCGTAATAGTGCTTGGGTTAGGCTTATATGTGTGTGATTGTTATTCTGGATGCGAAGGTGCCAAGCTTGCATGCCAAGAGTTTGTCCGTTTTTAGTCCAAAAATAAGCAAAAAAGCTAAACAGCGAAATGAATAATATTGAGGAGAGTAGAGGGTCGTGAGTCGTTTTTCCTGCGTCTGTGATTGCTTGATACTGTTCTGTGCCGATAACTAAATTGTGAGTGATCATGTAAAGGCCTGTGACGCACATCATTAAGGCTGCTGAAACGAGTATGTCGTATAAAAGTGCGGCAAGTCTACGAGTTAAAAACGCAGGCATGAGTTGGTCGTGTGGTCCTGGGAATTCATTTTTCATTAAGTTGTTGGCGCCTATATTTCCGGTAAAGGGTTGTTTGTGGGGAAGGGATATTTAGAGTAAGTAAATATAGCAAAATTGAGCTTGGCTGCCCATATGAAATATCTATTTGTTGTTTATGTGAAAATGTGCGCTTAAGCAAATTTTTTTGTAGCCGGTAGTGAGAAGTACAAAGTAATTTTAAATGAGGCGGGTAAGTTAATGCATAATAATATTGGAGGAAGTAATTTTTTGTCGTCTGATGGGTATGGCTTGTTGCGAATGAAGTCTACGGCGATTGGTGAGGCTAGTTCTGCTTTCATGCAGGCTACTTCTTTACCATTTAAGCCTCTCACCACTTGATGGTGCTCAGCAAAATGGGGAGCTAGAGGGGGTTATATTTAGCTAGTAGATAAATCGATAGATCAGTCAGTAGGTTAGCTGGTAGATCAGGCTGTAGATCAGTCTGGTGCGTTGGCTAAGGGCGGATGTTTCAGGGGTGCAAACTTATTAGAGGTAGCTACTCATTCTGCTGGGGTGGCAGAAGGTAAGGGGAGATCTGGTCGTTCTTCGTATGTGAACGGTTCTGAATTCTCGCTTAAAAACAAGATGGCGACACCATTATAATTCGTTATGGCGATGCGGTTCGGGGGTATTCAAGTGGGCAAGGAATGGCTTGTCTTTTGAGTAAAGTCGGTTTCAAGGTTATCAGCTAGAGGTGAATGGCGAGCTAGATGAGGGGGGACTTGCCGCAATAGCTGATTTATTTTCTCAGCTTGATAGTGAGAGTTCGCTTTTCTTTGTGGGCGTTTTGAAGATGCTTTCGCTTCAGCATTAGAGGTCGGGTTTGATGCGTCAGAAATAGCGAGCTTTTCTCTGATTTTATCCAAAGCGCATCGCAGGAGGTTAGTACCTATTCAAATCCTGGTGCTGTATATGATCAAGGAGCTATTGATCTGGGGGCAATAAAGACGAATCAGCCGTTAATAGACGTGGTGGAGTTGTTTGAGAGGTCTCTTGAATTACTGAAGAAATTTGATAGTCAGCAGTTTGACTTACGTGAGCTTGTTTTAGGATCAATTTCTATAAAAGCAGATGAAAAAGATATTTCGACGAAAGTGCCTCAAAATAACTTTTCTGATTTCACGGGTGAGCTGTTTGAGTTGCTGGCTGAATGATGCGGTGACCGTTTGAAGAGGTCGTGATATGTTGTATGTATAAAGAGGATTGTGGCTCTCTTTTTTATTGAACGCAAAAACTTGTAAATCCCTCAGTAAGTCATATTTTGGCGTCGGCTATATTGTGTTAGAGTACCGCATCTTCTGACTGGCTCAGAAAAATTCCTATAGATAAGTAAAAAAACAGGTGATAGTTGTGATGAAGACGGCAGAGATCCGTAATACATTTTTAAATTACTTTGGCCAAAAAGGGCATGAAGTCGTCGATAGTAGCTCTCTTGTACCTGCTGATGATCCAACCCTGTTGTTTACTAATGCGGGAATGAATCAATTTAAAGATACTTTTCTAGGGAAAGAGGTTCGGTCTTATTCGCGCGCAACTACATCGCAAAAATGTGTGCGAGCAGGCGGGAAGCATAATGATCTCGAGAATGTTGGTTATACCGCTCGTCATCATACGTTTTTTGAAATGTTGGGTAATTTTAGTTTTGGTGATTATTTTAAAAAAGAAGCTATTCAGTATGCGTGGGAATTTCTGACAGTTGAACTTAAGATTCCTGCTGAAAAACTATGGGTAACGGTTTATAAAGACGATAAAGAAGCTGAGGAAATTTGGTTTAACGAAATTGGTATCGATCAAAAAAGGTTTTCACGTTTAGGTGATGCGGATAATTTTTGGTCGATGGGTGATACCGGGCCATGCGGCCCTTGTACTGAAATTTTTTATGACCACGGCGAAGATATTGCGGGTGATCCTCCTGGTGGCCCTAATGATGATGGTGATCGTTATATTGAAATCTGGAACCTTGTTTTCATGCAGTACAATCGTACATCGGACGGTCAAACACTAGATCTGCCTAAGCCTTCCGTTGATACCGGTATGGGCTTAGAGCGTGTCGCGGCTGTAATGCAGGGGGTGCATAGTAATTATGAAATCGACTTATTTCAAACGCTTTTAAGGGGGGCGTCTAATGTTTTAGGTGGGGTGTCTCTTGAAGAAAAATCATTGCGTGTGATTGTTGATCATATACGTTCAGCTACTTTTTTGATTACAGATGGTGTGATGCCGTCAAATGAAGGTCGAGGTTACACCTTAAGAAGAATTATTAGGCGTGCTGTTCGGCATGGAAATAAGCTGGGCGCGAGTGAATCGTTCTTTCATGAGCTCGTTGCGGTGCTTGTTGATGTGATGGGTGAGGCGTACCCTGAAATAAAAGTGTCACAGCCACAAGTCGAGAGGATTCTTCAGCAAGAAGAAGGGCAGTTCGCAAAAACACTCGATAAGGGGATGAAGGTTTTAGAGCAGGATATTGCGAGCCTAAAAGGTTTAGTAATTCCGGGTGAAACGGTTTTTACCTTATATGATACCTATGGCTTTCCGGTTGATTTAACCAATGATATTGCTCGAGAAAGAGGTTTGTCGCTTGATTATGATGGTTATGAGCGGGCGATGGAGGCGCAACGTGAAAGAGCGCGTGCATCAAGTAAGTTTGGTGTGGATTATAATGAAGGTCTTGATATAGAAGGCCTTACAAACTTTACTGGCTATGAAGCGTTTTCTGGTAAGTCAAAAGTTTTGGCTGTTTTGGTTGCGGGTAAAGAGGGTGAAGCAAAAAAAGGGGATGATTGCGTTGTGATCTTGGAAGAGACGCCTTTTTATGCTGAGTCTGGTGGGCAAGCGGGCGATACAGGTAAACTTTTTTGGGATGGCGGCTCTATTGAAATTAGGGATACTCAAAAAGAAGGTGCGCATTTTCTACATATAGGGACGGTTGAAGAGGGCGTTTTATCGAAAGGTGTATGTATATCGACAGCAGTGAATGAGGCCTTTCGTGGTGCGACAGCTTTGAACCATTCTGCTACGCATATTTTACATGCGACACTTAGGCAGGTTTTGGGTGAGCATGTTGTTCAGAAAGGTTCGTTGGTAAATGCGGATCGGCTTCGTTTTGATTTCGCTCATTATGAGTCAATTAAACCTGAGCAGCTTGAAGAAATTGAATCTATTGTTAATCGGCACGTTAGGGAAAATACGGAAGTGCTTACACGATTGACTAATATCAAAACTGCGAAAGAATTGGGGGCGATGGCGCTATTTGGTGAGAAGTACGGTGAAAATGTACGAGTATTGACCATGGGGTGTGATAATTTTTCTGTAGAACTTTGCGGCGGTACTCATGTGCAAAGAACGGGTGATATTGGCTCGGTCGTGATTGTGTCGGAAGGTGGTATTTCATCGGGAGTTAGAAGAATTGAAGCCCTAACAGGAGGGGCGGCAGAGTCATGGAATAGAGATTCCATGCGCCAGCTTAAAGAAATATCAGGTTTGCTTAAGTGTAATCGAGATGTGTTGTTGGATAAAACACATGCTTTTTTTGATAAAGCTAAAGTTTTAGAAAAAGAGTTGGAAAAATTAAAAGCTAAAGTAGCGTCAAATGCTGGAGCTGATTTGGTATCTCAGGCTGTAGACGTTGGCGACATCAAGGTGGTGTCTGTGCAGTTGGATGGATTCAATGTTAAGGGCTTAAAGGATGCAGTTGATAAACTTAAAAACCAATTAGGAAAATCGGTTGTTTTGTTGTCTACCATTGATCAGGATAAGGTTGTTCTGGTGGCGGGAGTGACGAAGGAGATTTCTAAACAGTTTCCGGCGGGGGAGTTAATAAAAGAGACTGCCGCTATACTCGGTGGTAAAGGTGGTGGGCGGCCAGATATGGCGCAAGGCGGTGGTCCTGAACTTGAAAAGCTGCCTCAAGCGCTAGAAAAGGTTCAAATTTGGGTTGAAAGTAAGTTATAATCGCCCATTTTTTGGTGTGGCGATTGAATGGTTGGCTTATGTGGTCAGTTTTTGGTGTCGAAATGATGCTATACCTTTTTTGTTTATAGTATAAGGAATTGAATTGAATGGCTTTGCTAGTACAAAAATACGGTGGAACCTCAGTTGGTACAACTGAGCGTATAAAGGCAGTTGCTGACAAGATAAAGCGATTTAAAGAAAAAGGCGATGATGTCGTTGTTGTAGTTTCTGCTATGAGCGGTGAGACGAATAGATTGATTGGTCTCTCTAAAGATATTATGGAGGAGCCGACGCCTCGTGAAATGGATGTGTTGGTTTCTACGGGCGAGCAAGTTACCATTGCTTTATTGACGATGGCGTTGAATCATCTTGATTGTGAGGCGGTTTCATATACGGGCTCTCAAGTTAGAATTACTACCAATACTGCGCATACTAAAGCTAGAATAGTGAGTATTGATGAGCATAATATGCGGTCTGACCTAAATGCGGGGCGAGTTATCGTTGTTGCAGGTTTTCAGGGGGTTGATGAGGCAGGTAATATTACAACGCTTGGTCGTGGTGGTTCTGATACGACAGCAGTTGCTTTAGCTGCGGCCTTGAAAGCTGATGAGTGCCAGATTTATACCGATGTCGATGGTGTGTATACAACTGATCCACGGGTGGTTGATAGTGCGCGTCGAATGGAAAAGATAACGTTTGAAGAAATGCTTGAAATGGCTAGTTTGGGGTCAAAGGTGCTTCAAATTAGAGCGGTTGAATTCGCGGGTAAATATGCGGTGCCTTTGAGGGTTTTATCTAGCTTTAAAGAAGGGCCGGGTACACTAATTACAATTGAGGATGATGGAAGTATGGAGCAGCCAGCGGTTTCAGGTATTGCGTTTAATAGAGATGAAGCAAAACTGACTTTAGTTGGTGTTCCTGATATTCCAGGGATTGCCTCAAAAATATTAAGGCCTATTAGTGATCAAAATATCGAAGTAGATATGATTGTTCAGAATGTTGGGCTTGATAAAAAAACTGACTTTACGTTTACCATTCATCGTGATGACTATAAGCGAGCGAAAGCAGTGTTGGGTGATGTTTGTGTTAACCTTCAGGCAGATCGAGTGGTTGGTGATAGTGATATCGCTAAGGTCTCAATTGTTGGAGTAGGGATGCGTTCGCATGCAGGGGTGGCGACTAAGATGTTTGAATCGTTATCTGAGGAAGGGATAAATATACAGATGATATCAACGTCTGAAATTAAAATTTCAGTCGTGATAGATGAAAAATATTTGGAATTAGCAGTAAGGACGTTGCATAGTGCTTTTGATCTTGATGATACAGTGACCGTAAAAGAGTCGTAGTATTAGAGGGAAAAAAGGCTTCTTGGTTCGTTTGAATACTAAGAAATTGAATTTTGATAACTAAAATATGCAAAAAAGCTTTCTTTTTTTGAGTTTTAGATGATACTCGTTACCTATGAGTTTTCCAGAGATGGTCTCTGGGTGGTGAGTCTGGATTTATATTTCTGTTCGGACGAAACGTTTTAGAAAAAATTATAAATTAAGGGGCTAATAATGCTTATATTGACTCGACGTGTTGGTGAAACGCTAATGGTTGGTGATGATGTCACCGTGACTGTGCTTGGTGTTAAGGGTAATCAGGTTCGTATTGGTGTAAATGCACCAAAGGATATATCTGTTCATAGAGAGGAGATCTATCAAAGAATCCAGAAAGAAAAGGCTGAAGCTCAGCAATCTGGCGAATAAATATACAACTTTTTAAATTAATTAAAATAAATGCATATGGCGCTTTGCATTTCGAAAAAGTGTGTTAATATGCGTCGCGTCTTAGGGAGAGATGGCCGAGCGGCTGAAGGCGCGCCCCTGCTAAGGGCGTATGGGTTTGCGCCCATCGAGGGTTCGAATCCCTCTCTCTCCGCCATTTGATTTGTTCAAATGGTGACTGTAGGTTTAAAGTAATGTGCGGCTGTAGCTCAGCTGGATAGAGTACCTGGCTACGAACCAGGCGGTCGGAGGTTCGACTCCTCCCAGCCGCACCACTTTAAAACTTAGTATCAAATTTCTTCTGCGGCTGTAGCTCAGCTGGATAGAGTATCTGGCTTCGAACCAGGTGGTCGCAGGTTCGAATCCTGCCAGCCGCACCATAATATTTAGAACATCCCTCCAAAGAATCAATATTTCGTTTAAATCTTCATTTTCTGTCCCACACTTTTTTAAATATTCGCTTAATCATCGTTTAAACGGTAAAACTATTTCAGGTTTAACTCGGTAATTTTGTTGCGTTGTTTTGGTGTTTGTATGCCCTCGAAGTCTTGCCGCTTCTTCAACCGTTTCAACGTCACTTGCTGTTTTCGAGCATAAATCATGTTCAGTAAATTTTATTTCTAATTTTGTTTTATCCAGGGCTTTTTTCATTGCTCGTTGCCACTGAGATTTAAAGCCAGATGTATTGCCGTCCTCTTTCACATACGGTTGACCCTGAGAAGTACAAAAGAGCCACATAGAGCTTATTTTGAGGTGTTCGGCTCGCCATGCGATAACATCATCAATTAACTCTTTAAGCCCTGTAGATTCACCCTGCTTGTCATAGAACGGCATAAATGAGGCTTTAGCGTTGGCACTTGCTTTAATTTTGTTGCGTTTGCCAAATTTCAAACCATCTTCTGTGATGTCTGAAAGCTTGATATCTAAGACCATGGCTTGATCTTTACCTGTTGCCAGCTTAACCGGCACATAAGCTTTCAACATAGGGTTAGCAATACTTAAAAACTCGTCGAGCTCCCAATCTTCAATATATCGATCACGCGGCGTTAATGAGAATTTAGTTACTTTCTGCTTTAGTGGGTGTTCAACAATTGGAACGCCCCATTCAAACGCTTTAGTGAAACAGTGTGACAAAACTTCTAAATCCAAATTAGCAGTTTTTTTGCCTTTCTCTTTTGCGCATTGCTCTTTGTACTGATAAGCCATGTATGTTTCATAAGATTGGATAGGTAAATGACCGTGAACGGCTCTTAATCGCTGAATGCTGGCTGTATTTGATGTCTGGGTAGCGTTAGACTTTTTAGGGATGGCTTCAGCCGTATACTTATCAAAAAGCTGGCTCATAGTCATCGGTGTAATGTCTGACTGTATACGCTTGGCCCATTCGATATACGCGGCCTTTTCAGCTTCGCCTAATGTCGCGCCTTTTCCTAAAGTTGGCTCTGTTTTGTTATCCCATAAGTGTCTAGCGGATTTGGGAGCGCGGAAGGTGATGATATACGAACCATTCCCACGTTTCCGAATACGCCAAAGTTTAGGGTAGGGCTCGTTTTTAGAATTACGCAGCGGCGGCATTCTTTAGTGCTCCAAAATTAAGTTTGTGTTTCTGTTCTGCTGGCTTCGAATCAGGCGGTACAAATTGAGCGCGAGGGACCCAAAACGAACCATCAGGGCGAATCTTTACACTATAGCCCATATGCTCAAGTACTGATTTTTGAGCGCTAAACCGCTTTTTTCCTGTAATTTGGATAACTTCACCAGGTGTTAAAAATAAATCACTCATTTTGATTACCTCTTTGTTTTGTAATTCGTATCTTGTAATGCAGCAAGCTTCCGTTTTCATAAAAAACCCGACTACATAACTGGGCGAAAGACCACTTCAAGCGGGTAGTTGTACAGTTCGATTAGCCATTACCTTTACTTTTTGAGCGTAGATATTTGTGCGTAATTTTTCACGTTCTTGTTTTTTCATTGTTAGATACCATTTCTTAAGATCTGCATGTTCCTCAAGATCTTCCGGTTCTTCGAGGATTAGCTCGAATTGACCTTTTTTTAGTCTTGGCTGAATATATTTGTGTGGCGGTATTTCCGAGGCGTGTGAGACTCCGTATTGTTTTAAAAACTTAATAGGGGTGTTTGCTTTCTTATCTTCTAAATACTGATTAATTCGAGAGCACAAACATAAAGCTAATAAGATTGAAAAAAATAAGATCATTGGTCTATTCCTTTTATTGTTTAGTGGGTTATGCACAAAGGCTTAAAGGTAGGTCATCGACTTTTTTGCCAAATGCTATTTGAAAACCGGCCTTTGTTTTGGCTTGCGCTTTCAGTCTTGGAGTTGGGAGAGTTGAAACGACCATTAAAAACACCGCCGCAAAGCGAGCCCATCCCTTCATGAAAGAAATTGTTTGAAGAATTGCTAAAGGATTGTCATTGCCATCAACGTGTAGTTTCACGTATGCGCTGTTTTGTTGCTTCTTAACAGTGTCGGCACTCTTTCCAAGAATCTTGCTTATAGTCTGCTTAGATTTGCCAGCAAACCGAAGGGCGGTTACCTCTTCTTCGCATGGTGAAAGCTGACTTTTAAAATCAACAATTAGATAAACGTCCTTATCAATTTTTACTTTAAACATGTTCATTTCCTGTCTGTAGTTTTAAGTACAATAATTGACTTACGGTTCATTATTGTACTTATAGTTCATTCTAGTCAAGTACTATTGGTTCATGTTAGGTATTTATTTTTTGTTGTCCGAGGTTAATTAAAAAATATTTATTTAATGTTGGTACGGGAGGGTGCTTTTATCGGATTCTTTGCCGATACTTATTATTCCAAAAATAAAAAGGAATTAAGGTGATGAGCACAAACTCTGATGGACAGCCAGTAAATAAATCGTTTAATCATTCCCGGGTTAGTGACAGGAAGATCGATGAACTAATAGGTATCTGTAAAGGAGTGTTATGTGACGGCGTAGTTACCCAGTCAGAGGCTGAGTTTTTGCAGTCGTGGTTGGAGAGAAATAAAAGTGTCGCTGATACGTGGCCAGCTAATATTCTGTACTCTCGTATTCATGCAATGCTTGAGGATAATATTCTAGATGAAGATGAGGAAAAAGAGTTACTGGAAACTTTGCTGGATATAACTGGTGGAGCTTTATCACCAGGTGACCACGAAGAAATAGAAACCCTCTCGACAGCATTACCTCTGTGCCGTCCTGCGCCTGATCTAGAGTTTGCAGGCAAGTCGTACTGCCTAACGGGCAAGTTCGCTTCAGGTAGTCGTGCACAGGTAGAGGCTATAATAAAAGGGTTAGGGGCTACAACCAGTAAAAATCCCATTAAGACTGTAGATTATTTGGTTGTGGGTGTTGTGGGGAGTTCTGATTGGATTCACTCCACTCATGGAAGAAAGATTGAAAGAGCGGTAGAGCTGAAAGAGGAAGGTTTACCTATAAGTATTGTTGCTGAGGAGCATCTAGTGAGCTTCTTTCAATAGTCGTATGCAGTGCAATTAACTGTAATACATATTTCAGGCAATAAAAAACCCACTAAGGAGTGGGTTTATGTATCTAGTAGTTCTCCTTGGCTGGGCGGTATAGCGTAATCTGACAGGCAGGATACTATTAAACCAACTTCCTCCGCTTTTTTTGCTTTATGTAGTAACTATCTGCTTATGTTAGAGGTTTACCGAAACTTACCACTAAATAAAACACGACCCACTAAGGTTGCATGTTCATCCAGTTCTATTATTTTGTCTGGCCAATCTGGATTAAGCGGCTTTAAGTACCAAGTGCCGTTAGAGTTTAGAAGTCGCTTAAAAGTAACCTTGCCGCCGCCATTCTTTACTACAACATCAGAATTATGCTTAGGTTCAATCTGCGAGCCATCAACGAATATTATTTCGCCATCACGATAACCGTCCTTTGAACCATCATCCATTGAGTCGCCAGTAATATTCAATGCAAACGTACTACCTGCTTGGCAATTAGGGGGGCAGGGGAGCCATTCTTCAGCATCACCCACAGCATGATTATCGATGGGTTCTTCCCATGCGCCAGCGGTTACCCAAGAAATCAAAGGGATCATAGAGGCTGTTGGTGCTTTATCGGCGTTATTTTCGAATAATGCTTCGGCAAAGGCGTATTTAGTTTCTTCGTAAAAATATGAATGGGGTTTCCCTAACACGACAGCTAATTCAGGCCATCTTTCTTGCTTAGGCAGTGAATCGCCGCTAAGCCATTTTCCAGCAGCCTTAGGCGTGACACTCATTTGTTTGGCCAGCCAAACCCCTTGCCCATGCGCACTTATGTTTTTATCTCTAAGCGCTTGCAGGAGGAGTTTTTTGAAATTTTCTTTCATATTAAATTTAGTTTGTACCATGAGTTCACTATAAAGTATTTGCAAGAACTATCAGTTCATGTTTAAAATGTACTCACAGTACATTTATGGAGTAAATTATGAACCACCTTTCTACAGCTTTCAAAAAAGTTGGAGGCGTTTCTGTTGTTGCTAAAGTTTGTAATAGGAGTGTTCGTGCGGTGTATAAATGGGTAGATAAAGGACGGCTCCCAAGGACCGAATATACAGGCGAAACCTCTTACGCTGACAAAATTTCATCCTTACCTTCAGCTGATTTTACAAAAAGAGATCTTCTTTACCCTAGTAATAGCCAACTCTGCGCAACCTCTTCTGAAGCCCATTAGAGCGTTAATAAAAAGTATTAAACATTCCCTTAACGGGCGCTGAATATAAAAACAGTAGTTTGAAAGTAGCGGACTTGAATGGCTAAGAAAAAAACACAATTGCGCATAAGAGATTATTTCGAGTCTGAAGAAGGTAAAAGCTTCTTAACTGATGATGCCAGTGAAACTGGTTCAAATCAGTTAAGTGATAATAATTCACGTACGTTCAAGCTTAAAAAGAAAATCCACTATGTGGGCGGCAAGTAGCCAAATCAGTTAAGTGATAATTTTTTACTAAATAAGAGTGAGCAGGGGTTAAGGTGAGCGCAAAAGCAACATTCTGGGCATGGGAGCAATTAGGTTTGAAGTCACCTTCAAAGCTTGTGTTGTTGTGCTTAGCAAATAACCACAATGAAGATTCTAATCGGTGTGATCCAGGGCCAGCTTATATTTCTAATAAAACCGGCTTAAATGTAAAAACGATCCGAACAGCTATTAAAAATTTAGGTGAAATCGGGGTGTTAACGGCTCACCAAAGAGTCGGGAAAACACCAAATTATGTCCTTAATTTTGGAGCTGGTGACCTGTTTTCACCCTACCCGAAAAAGGGTACACCCGAAAAAGGGCAGACCCAAAAAAGGGTATACCCTAAAGAGGATTCAACCCTACCCGAAAAAGGATCTGACCCTACCCAAATTCGGGTACCAAACCTAAAAGAAACTAAAAAGAATATTAATAATATATATCAAGGGATCGATTTCTCTAGTTTGAGTGAAAAGATTGAAACCTCTTTAGCTGAGCAATATATCGATTATCGAATCAAACTTAATTTCCCAATTGTTCAGGCTGTATTCGATGACATCATGGAAACCGCTTCTCAAGAATCGCCAGAACAGTTTTGCCCAAATAAAATTCTAGTATTTGTGATGGGGAAAGGTTGGGGAGGTCTGAGTTTAAAATGGATAAGGGACGCAATACTTAAAGATTCATCATTGTTGCTCAAGCTCACCCTCAATGCCGCTCACGCACCAGAGCAAGAATCCACTCAGCCAGAATGGACAAAATACTTCAATAACATTGAGGACAAAATGAATTATGACTCTCAACTGCTGATATTGCGGGAATACCAGAGAATTGAAAACCCGACAAATACGGATCTAGGAATGATGGAAAGCATCAAGAAAACCCTCAACAACCTTAAAATTAAAAAGCCTGAAGGTGCAAACGCGTGATTAATCACAATCTCAAAATAGACGTTAAGAAATTTAATCTTTTGATAACTGGGAAGCATCATTTGATTATTCAGCATGACCCGAACAGCAAAATCAAAGTTGGTGAGATTTTATCGTATACAAAAATTGATGATAACCGCGACTATCCAGATGAGTTCCGTTGCTTGGCTACTCACATTGAAAAAAAGCACGTTGAGGTTGGATATATAGCGCTTCAAGCTCTTGATATTGACAAGCTGGGTGAAACCTCATTGATGGGGATTGGTTCATTAACCCCAGAACAACGGGCTAAGTTAAGAGTAGAAGCTTGGGAAGGTTTAGGGCTAGCTATAGAGACGCAAACAAGCCTATCTGAAGCGAACAGATACAAGAAACAAATCAAAGAATTGACCGGCCCGAAATGCAAACTTGTTGAAGGCAAGAAGCAAGCAAACATTGAAGATTTTACAAATCAATTATTCACGCTTTTTACTGAAGAAAAAGCAGCAATTGAATTTTTGGAGCGATAGAGCTATGGCACAAGGGGCTCAAATGAAATACATCGGTATAGATCCTGATTTACAGTTTAGCGGTATGGCCACAATGGAAAATGGGCAGTATCAAGAGTTAAGGGTAATTAGCTTTCCTGATTTTGTTGACCTTGTTCGAGAACATAATTTTGACCCTAATACTACTTTCGTCATCGAGGACGTAAACGCTAATAAGCCAACCTTCAAAAGACCAGGGCAATCCGAGGCTCAAATGAAAAGGATTGCTCAGAATGTTGGGATGGTGAAAGGGGTAGGGAAGGTGATGATTGATATGCTTTCTCATCACGGTTGTAAGTATGAGTTGGTGAAGCCGCTTAAAGGTCTTTTGAAGTCAGCCAAAAAAGACAAAGGCATATTTGAAAAGCTAACCGGCTGGACGGATCGAAGCAATGCCGACAATCGTGACGCTGCAATGCTAATTCATAAATACAGGGTTAAGAAGTAAGCCAACCGAACACTTAAAACCAAACCTTATATTTTGCAGTTAATGAAAAAGGGCTATCAAGTGAAAACCGAAAACACTGAGAGGGTTGATCAAATTGTTGAACTTTACATTTCAAAAGCGAATAAGGAACAGCATATTTCACAAGCTGCAAGCGAAGGAATCACGGTGGCCCAAATGCTGGTGGATTATAAAGGTGATTTGCCTGGTGGTTCTGGTTACTGTCACGAGCTGGTGAGTGGTGTTGTTGATAAGCTTCGACGTATTTATATTACTGCTTCTGAGCGTGACGCGGAGAGCATAATAGATAAGCTTGAACTGACAGACCAATGGTATGTTTTGGCTACTGGGTTTTATAAAAACAGAATTACAGAAGAAGAGGGTAAATATGGCGGTATTCGACACACTCGCGCCACCATAGCAGACGAGATATTTCATATAACTGAGAATGGATATAAGTATATTTTAGAGCGAGTAAGGGGGGAGGTTTTTGAGATCGACCAGGCAATGAGGGCAAGCCCTAAAGCAGCTTAAATATATTTAAATGTAAAAGCTTGAGCATGATCTGGCTTTTGAAATTAAAGGGCTAGACTAGATTTTTTAATTTTCGCATTAAATGACATACTGATGAGCTATGAGTTGTCAGTTAGGTATATGAGACTAAGCGGCAAGTTCTGCCACTATATAGCTGCCTCTTAGAGATCTTTCGTAATTCAGCCAGTTTAAAATACGTGGTAACTATCGAAAATAAGCAAGAGCGTTACATTTTAGAGCGCCATACAACCCTTAGGTTGATAGCCAAAGCACTACCTTTTGAGTTCGTAGGAAACTGATGGCGAAAGTATAAAAGCGATACCTTTTCAAATAAGAATTTCATTAAATAGCTAATCATTGTCGGAGAACTCTATTCTATTTAGCGGGCTATTCGTTCCTGCGAAGTGCTGTCCAATAACGTGTGTATATATTTGAGTGGTTTTTACGTCGTTGTGCCCAAGTAATTCTTGAACGGTTCTAATATCTGTTCCATTTGAAAGCATATGTGTTGCGAAGCAATGTCGAAAAGTATGGCAGTTAACGCGTTTATATATTCCTGCATCATTGACCGCTTTCTGTAATCCTTTCCTTATAACTGATGGGTGAAGGTGGTGCCTGCACTGAATGTTAGATATTGGGTGATTGCAGATAGTGGTTGATGGAAATATAAAGGCCCAGCTAGGTGATTTATAAGCGTTAGGATATTTACGTGAAAGAGCCGGAGGCATTGAGCAGCCAATATTTACTAAGTTGTCTTTTTTCTGTACTTCGATTGCTTTAGATATCAGTTGACGCAATGGTTCAAAGAGCCTGTTACTTAATAGAGTAACTCGATCTTTTTTTCCTTTTGCGTTAATGATGCGAAGGGAGCATCCGGTAAAGTCAATATCCTGAATTCTAAGTCCAAGGCATTCTGAGACTCTCAGGCCACTCCCATACATTAATGCCACTGCTAGTTTATTTCTACCATTAAGTATTTCAAGGACCTGCTGAACTTCGAATTCACTTAAAACTAATGGAAGTGACCTCTGTTTTCTTGCGAGTGAAAACCCAAGTTCACCGAGAGGCTGCTTCAATACTTTCTCATACATAAAAACAAGCGCATTAAGGGCAGATTTCTGTGTATTTACGGCTACATTTTTGTTTACAGCTAAGTGAGTAAGAAAAGCTTTTACTTCATCAGGCCCTAGGTCTTTAGGGTGCTGTTTGTTGGTGAAAAATATGTATTGTCTAATCCATGTTAAATAGGATTTTTCTGTTTTAAGGCTGTAGCCGCGAAGTCTAATTTCGGAACGAATGCTATCCAAGAATGGGCTGGACATAATATCTCCTTAATTTTATGGCTGTATGTGCATACAGTTAAGTGTAGGTCAAATATCACACTTTGGCTCGATTTGTTTTAGGGGGATGTTATAAATGGCTCACTTTGTCACACAAGGATATAAATAAGTGTAATAAAATCAATTGGATAATAAATTGAGTGGTGCGCATATGAGACCCCTCACTATTTCTGCATATGAGACCCCTTATATACCGGAAAAGGAAAGTTTAGAAAAAACAGTTTTTTTTCTTTAAAAACAAATTATTATAGGGGAAGCAAAGAGATTACTTGTCATGCATATGAGGGGGGGGTCTCATTATACAAATGTTAAGTGAGAATATGAACGTATATCGAGAAGCAACACTAAAAGGAAAAATATATTTTTACGGCCTCATTATTTCGGGCCTTTTAGTTGCGTTGTTTGGTCAAAATCTAAATACGATTTTCCCAATTACGGGCACACCAATTGAACAAATGATAGAGATTGATCAGCGCTATTTGATTGGGGCTGTATTCGGCACAATAGTGTTCTTTTTCCTAACTATTGTTGCTATTTACATAGCTGTTCAAACCAATAAGTATAAGCAATACCCACCACCAGTCATGCATGTGCCTTTTAGGCATAAAATAAAACCAATTAAGAAACCATATAAAATATGGTTATGTCTTAGCTTCTACATCTATTATTTTGTGTCTAAAATTGTTTTGGGGTTGCACACTAGCTACGAATCTCATCAGCTCACTCTTGAGTTAATAGAGGCCATAAATAAGTAACACTTAACCAGCGGCTGCACCGGACAAATTTCCGCTGTCACCTTTTGTGCAAAGAAACGCACAAAAGCCGCCATCAAAAATTTGCTCGGTGAGCCGGGCGTTAGGCCTCAGTAGGTAATAATGAACTCTTATTTGAAATGTATATATTTATTTTTATTACCAGTTCATGTTAACGCAAGCGGAGGTATGTTTTCTCCAGGCAACAATAATGACATTGTCTTTATGTGGGCACTAACAGGTTTTGTATTAGGAATTATTTCTTTCTCTGTATACTCATATAAAACTAAGACGGCAAAGCTTGATCGTCTTTTGCTATTCTTTATTGGTTCATACATCGCTACACCAGTGATTTTATTTGTTGGTTACTTTCTGGTAGGGGCCTTATTATCAATATAATATCAAGCTTTAAGAAATTGACTAAAAACAGCCTAACCAGGCGCTACACCGGACTCATAATTTTGCGCTTTTTTTGCAAAGTTCCGCAAAAACGCGCCAAATTATTCGCTCGGTGAGCTAGGCGTTAAATGGTCACTATGAATAGAATACTGTTAATCTTTCTCGCCTTAATTATTGGCACTGTACAAGCGGATACGATCAAGTCTATGAAAACTAGTAGTACGTGGAAGCTTGACCTAAAAAACGGAAAATTAGAGACTCCTTATAAGCATTTTACGGTACTTGCCGAGGGTGTTGTTGGTGAACTCATAGATGGTTTCGATACTCCAAAAGGCAATGCAATAATGGGTATTAAAGTTTGGGCAACCGATATTGAAGAGCCTACTTATATGGTAAAAAGTATTGGAGAACAAATTGGATTTGACGTAACAGGTGAAATTCAAATTTACGATACTGAGCCAGAGCAACCACCAAAAGAAAACCCATATGGCTATGACATCCAATTTACGCCATTTGATTGAATTCTGGCATTTAACAAGCGGCTACACCGGACAAATTTCCGCTGTCATCTCTTGTGCAAAAAAAACGCACAAAAGCCGCCATCAAAAATTTGCTCGGTGAGCCGGGCGTTAAATGGTCAAGGAAGTTATGACTCAAGAATTAGTTAAATGTCCATGCTGTGACAAGATGGTTCCAGCTGACGATATGGAGTTATCGTATCGATTACCTGATGCAATCGCATGCATGAGTGAAGATGAAATTGAAGAGCAGTGTAAATACACAAACGATTATGTTGTGTGTAACGACGAGTACTTTTATATACGGTGCATCATTTCACTACCGGTTCAGAGTTCAAGTAGGGATTACGGTATAGGCGCATGGGCACAAGTATCGCCAAATAGCTTCAATCGTATTTGGGAGCTATGGAGCGAAGATGATCAATCATCTGAGCCACCTATCCATGGTCTATTGGCAAATGATGTACATCTAAATACCAACTCTGAAGATTCTAAAATTGAAGTCCAGTTAACTGGCGCTAAATCAAGACCAATGATTACAATTAAAGATCCAGAGTGCTCTCTATACATAGAGCAGAAAAACGGAATAACTATTCATCGAGCAAGTGAATACTCAGACCTATGTCGCTAAAACCATTTAACAAGCAAAGTCACAACTGCCCGCAAAAAGCGCGGGCTGGACGCTCACTGCGTTCGCGCCTGTGCTGGTATGACTCCCCACGTCAAGATAAACGTACAAATTCCTGCCGATTGCACGGCCAGAGCATTTTTCTTTTTTAACTAACTTCCCTTTATTTATCTTAGGAAGTGCAAGCGCATCAGGTGAAGCAGATAATTTCGACGGTTATCATGCTGGTATTCGTGGGTTGCTCTTCTTTCAAAGAACCTATCCTACCTTACTTTTTACGTCGTGGTGTCTGTCTTCAGTCTATGCTCGTGGATCAATGCGTTGTTCTGCATTGCCTACCTAACACCGTCGGTGATTACACCACACCCGTTACTTGACCCAATACACTCGCACTAAACTCATTACGCTGGTACCCGTGATAAACGTGTTTTAGGGTCGACTCTCGGTAAAACGACTTCTCGTGAGATCGACCAGACAAAAGCAATCATTTCTCTAGCGATTGCTGTTATGACGACATTGCGAGGTTTACCTCGCATGATTAATCGTTGATATCGACGACATAATCGCATTTGTGCCGCCCATGCTTTATCAATAATTTCTTTAGGTAGACCTTCCTGTCGAAGCTGCATTTCCTTTGATATCTTCGCGGCATGTCGGTAACTATGAGCACCTTCGATTAAGAGTCGCCTAGCTCTTCCATTGCCACATTTAGTAATAGAGCCGAGCTTACGTGTATTGCCGCTTGAGTGTTCGCTACGGGTTAAACCCACATATTTTATTAGCTTTCTTGGGGTATCAAAACGACTTAAATCTCCTAGTTCAGTAATCAACCCTGTGGCAATTAATAAGCGTACTCCGCGCAAGGCTTGTATTGCTTTGACCACAGGATAATAGCGCCATTGTTTTACTTGATGCGTCAGTTCGTTATCGAGTTGTTTTAATCGAG
>Ga0209825_1000590_pt1 | contig 24448 bp, 15 predicted proteins | sample EN8Hudsemesocosm_FD_184631 | JGI IMG/M metagenome (GOLD analysis project Ga0209825, IMG submission 184631) | Methane-oxidizing microbial communities from mesocosms in the Hudson Canyon - EN8B Hudson Canyon (SPAdes) (version 2) | ecosystem: Environmental > Aquatic > Marine > Cold seeps | place...
AATCCACGGTTGGCCGCGAGTGCTTCTTCTATTCCTTGAATAGCGTCGTTGCTGCCTATGCGAAAGCGCACGTCCTGGGTTAGAGTGTTTTGCAAATAATCCAAATCTTTGGCATCGACACGCTTATACAGGTTTTCAATGAGTTGATTGGCATTCATGTTTTATCTCCGGTTTTAATGAGTGATTTAATGATTAAACTGGGTTCTTATTTAGGGCTTGGGCGTTTTAGTTCGCCATGCTCACCACCATACTGATTTTTTTCATGGGGTTGGTTCGATGTGTATTGCATGAATTCAAACTGGAAACCTGCCGGGTCGATAAAATAGGCGGTTTTTCTATGGGGATGGTCACGACCGATAATATCCACCTGGTAGCCCTTTTGAATAAGGCGGCTCATGAGGGGTTCTAACTCATCCACCACAAAACCCAAATGGGCAAGGCCAGGGGTAGCGCCGGCCAGATCGCGTATCTCGCCCTGGCCGTTATCATTAAGGGTTAAATAATAATCATCGTCTCCCACATGCAACCAATTACGTTGGGCATTGCCCCAAACCCCTTGACCTTCGCCGCGAATGCGCCAGGATGGAAAAGCGGTTAATAAAAAATCCAGAGTGGGTTGAATCTCTGTTACCACTAGATTGACGTGTTCAAGTCTTACCATGTTTGTCCCCTTACGGTTTAGCTGTTTATAGGTGTTGTGGTTGTTATGAGAGTGAGGCAAACATCTCAGGCGTGTGTGGAATGATGCCGTTGGGGTTGAGTTGTTGATGGCTTAAAAAATAATGCTGTTTGATGTGATTCATATCCACCGTTTTGGCTACCCCTGGTAAGTGATAGAGGCGTTGGCTATAACGGCTTAAATTTGGGTAATCGCGAATGCGTTTTTTACTGGCCTTAAAGTGAATAAAATAAACGGCGTCAAACCGAATTAAACTGGGAAATAATCTTAAATCGGCTTCGGTGAGAGCAGAGCCCAGTAGATAATCCTGTCCCTTTAATTGCTCTTCTATAATATCCAGGGCATTAAACAAATTATTAAGCGCGATTTCGTAAGCTTGTTGGCGGGTGGCAAAACCTGTTTTATAAATGCCGTTACTGATGTGACTATAAATAAACTCATTTAGAGTGTTTATTTTTTCCTGTAAATGGTTTGGGTAAAGATCAAGGGGCTCTATATGGACAGGCTTGTGGCGCAGAGCCTTAAATTGCGAATAAAACATACACATGATATCGGCGGATTCATTGCTCACGATGGTTTGCGACTGGCTATCCCACAATACGGGGGCAGTGATGTTGCCGGTGTAATGGGCATCGGCTGCAAGATACAGCTCATAAAGGAAAATAATGTTTGGTAAACTCGGGTGGCGTGCCAACTCCTCTTGCTCTATTTCCCAGCCTTGTTCCGTCATGACCGCTTTTAAGTTCACGATTGGCACCGCGGCGTCTAAGCCCAATAAGGTATGCATGAGGGTGGTGCGATGACACCAGGGGCAAGCTTTGGAGATAAACAGCACATAACGATGAGGCTGAGCCTTGAAGCCTGTGCTGCCGTCTGCGCTAAGCCAGTTTTTAAACGAACTGACTTGGCGATGAAACACGCCATCTGCGCTAATGGGTTTTTCTTGCAGGCGGCCGTTAATGAGCATTTTTGCCATGATGTGTTTTTATCACCTAGGTGGATGTTGCCGAGGGCCTTTAATGGCTGCCCGGTGCATAGGGTGTACCTTAGTTCGTTTCCTTTTGTTTGATAATGTGTCTATTTTGAATTTAACTGTTGAGTTTTAGTCAACCCTAGGCTGCGTTAAGCACCCTAGTAGGGGTGTAACACTGTGCCGCTGGTGGAATGAGGCGCGACTTGTCTTTAGGCCATGGAAGGATGGGAGTTAGTATGGTGGTAATTCATGGATAGAATTTTTAACTGAGGCACAGATGTTAGGTTTTGCTTTTATTTCTACGGTCGTGGGGTGTTCTATATACGTGCAATTGAGAGGGCGGGTACACCATGCAACTCTCTCCAAAATGATTAAGGATCACGGAAATCTATTTTCCCCCCTTTAATTGTTTGTTTTACCTTTTTTCAAAAGTGAGTAATAGCCCTTATCTTAAGGTGAATGATTTTCCTGAGTTAAAGGTTATTCAGGAGAACTGGAAGGCCATCAGGGAGGAAGCTCTCGCCTTAAAGTAATTAATCGAGCCACATATTATGGATTTAAGTACGGTGTATTTATCCTGTTATCTTATGGCTTAGCTTTTGGCCATTTAACCTAACGAATATCAGTTTGTATATTAGGTGTTGGTTTACTCTTGTTTTGTGGGTTATAAAATTAGCCTGTAATTTTAAAAGTATTAGTGAAATTACAATTCATAGAAGCAGGGGCGTTGATAGCTTCAGACAGATAATTTGCATTTTAATACATAATTAACAAGCGGTATTTATCCAAGTGCCTCTCAGCGCACCCAGTTGGCTACTCCTTTAAAAACAAGCCTTGGGACGTGAGCTTAGGGGCTGGCCTAATCGTGTTGCTTTCTAAATAGAAGTTAAAGTCATTTAAACACTCGTTGAGAGCAGAGTGAATATTTTCAACTACGTCTACCGTAGCGGCCACATTCAGGGGTTTGCTAAAAAAATAACCCTGCCCCAAATCACAGCCAATGGACACTAAAAAGGCCAATTGTTGGTTGGTTTCTATGCCTTCTGCCACCACTTCAATGCCCATGGTATGTGCGATCACCACCATGACTTTTATTATTTCTTCATCGTATTGGTCATCGCCAATATCCTTAATAAAGCAGCGGTCAATCTTAAGGGCATCAATGGGAAAACGCTTCAAGTAATTAAGAGAAGAGTAACCGGTGCCAAAGTCATCGATGGAGATACGCACCCCAAGCTCATGAATGATTTGCAGCTCTTTTACAGTTACCTCGGGGTTGTCCATGACGGCGGTTTCGGTGAGTTCCAGTTCTAGTTGCCCTGGCGGAATAGCATATTCCTCAATCGCGGCCTGCACAATTTTATGAAAATTACCGGCCTTTAATTGTATGGCCGACACATTTACCGATATCACCAGATCAGAGAAGTTTTCCATCTGTTGCCATTGTTGTATCTGCCAACATACTTTCCTAAAGACCCATTCCCCCAATTCTAAAATTTGGCCGGATTCTTCGGCTATGGGAATAAATAAATCTGGTGGAATACTCACCCCTTCTCGGGTTGTCCAACGAATTAAAGCCTCCATGCCCACAATTTTATTTAAAATGATGTCCACCTTAGGTTGGTAATGAACACACAGCTCTCCGTTGTTGATAGCTTCTCTTAAGGTAATTTGAATGCGATTTTTTTCTTCCGATTTTCTTTGCATTTCAGGGTCAAAAAATTGATAGTTATTACGGCCCTCACTCTTGGCTGCATACATAGCGGTATCGGCTGCTTTAGTGAAGGCATCTAATGCCATAGTGCTTTCATCAAAGATGGCGATGCCAATGCTGGTACTGGCGGTGATGTTATTACCCAACAGGTTAACCGGGCGTTGAATGCTGGCGATGAGTTTGTCGGCCACCGTGGTGGCCGCAGTAACCGATTTAAGATCGTGCAAAATTACCGCAAATTCGTCTCCGCCTAAACGGGCACTTAGGTCTTCCTCACGAATGGTGCTACTGATACGCGCGGCCACTTCCTGCAATAACATATCGCCTGCATCATGGCCCAGGGTGTCATTAATATTTTTAAAGTGGTCTAAATCCAGAAACAACAGTGCCAGGGTTTCCTGAGTGCGTTTGCCGCGGGCTATGGCATGGCCCAGAGCATCGTGAAAATAGGCGCGATTGGCAAGATTAGTCAGAGGGTCAAAATTGGCTAACCGCACTAAACGGTTTTCTATTTCACGGCGCTCGGTGACGTTTTGAAACATCACCACGCCGCCATTGCTCTTGCCATTGCTATCTCGGGTGAGTTCGCAGCTAAACTCCACATAAAACGAATCCCCCGTAGCCGTGACCCAGCGTTCCTTCTTTATGCCAGAGTCACATTGTATGCTTAATAACTCAGCGATATCCGCGCGGCCACCACAGTGCTTAGGAGTACCTGTACCGCTGACGCTGACGGTATCATCTTGATCGCTGGCTAAAAAGTTCTGTAGGTTCATGGTTAGCAATTGATCTTGTTCGGTCTTAAGAATGTTGGCGGCCTTGGGATTGGCGAAGGTAATTTGCCCACACAAATCTATGCCCAATATGCCTTCACCGGCGCTGTGGATAAGCGCATGAATCCGGGCCGCCGACTGTTTTTGTACTAGCTGTAAGCGCTGGGCCGCACAGCGTTGCAGGTGTAACTCCACAAACTGCTTTACCTTGTTGGTGAGGATAATCGGCTCGATAGGTTTGCTTATAAAATCCACTGCGCCTGCTTCATAGGCCAGCATGTATTGCTCTTTGCAGTGTTCCCTGGCCGTGACCATGACGATGGGCACGTCTTTGAAGCGTTTATTGTCGTGAATGAGTTTGGCGGTCTGGTAGCCGTCCAGGTTAGGCATTTCTACATCCAGTAAAATCACCGCAAAATCGTGTTCAAGAATTTTTTGTAAAGCTTCATCCCCCGAACTGGCATGATGAAAAGACAGCTGTAAGGGCATGAGGATACTTTCAACACAAAACCGATTTGCCTCTACATCGTCAACGATGAGTATTTTATTATCTTGATCCAAGCGCACCCCAATAATGGTATTTCTGGCAGACACAGCTTTCAGTATAATAAAGAATGAGGCTTAATTTAGATTTGTTCGTATTTAGGCAGGCTATTTATAGCTTTATTTTGAATAATAAATACTCGTGCCAGTAAGCCAATATGCCCCTATCCTTTATAAACGAATGAACAGCTCAGGCATCTCTTTAAGGGGCAGGGCATAGTCTATGATGGTGATGGCTTGGGCAGCCAGTGGCATGGCGGGTACTTGAGCATCTTGCGGGTCTTGGATTACAGTGGTGCCTCCTAGGTCTTTAATGGTTTTTAAGCCACGAGCGCCATCTGAATTGTTACCGGTGAGCACCACGCCTACAAGAGCAGCTCCGTAACAGTCGGCGGCGGTTTCAAACAAAACATCGATGGCAGGGCGGGTGTAATTCACTCGTTCGTCATCAGACAAAGACAGGGTACCTTCATTCTCCACCAGTAGGTGGTAATCGGGTGGGGCTATATAGGCGATGCCGGGGCGTATAGGTTCCTTATCCTGTGCCTCTTTTACCTGCATAGGAGAAATTAAATTAAGGTGCTCCGACAAATAGCTATCGCTGTCGGCGGCCCTGTGTTGCACGATAATGATGGATTTTTCAAAGGTTTGGGGAAGAGCAGCCAGTAGGCAGCTTAAGGCTTCCAAGCCGCCCTGTGATACACCCATAACAATGACTGATATATTAGAATGTTCCATGTTAATTGGTCTTTCGGTAGATTTTATTGGATCTGGAAAAGGTTTCATACTGATTTTTAAGTACCGAATAATCGATGGTTTCCTTACTGCCAAGGCACAAAAACCCCCGTTTCACCATGCTGTTATCGAACAGGGTGAAGGCATGATTCTGCAGGTCCTTATCAAAGTAAATTAAAACGTTGCGGCAGATCACCGCGTGCATTTCACCAAATACACCGTCTTTTACCAGGTTGTGATAGGCGAAGGTGATGTTTTTATTCAGATCATCCTTAAATTTAAAGGCGTCGTATTGCTCGGTATAATAGTGGTTAAGAGATTTTTTTCCGCCTGCCTTTAAGTAGGCCTCGCTGTTTTTTTCCATGTTGCTGGCGCTATAGATGCCTGCCTTGGCAATATCTAGCGAGCGCTTGTTGTAGTCGGTGGCGTAAATTTTGGCTTTACCCAGCAGGCCTGCTTCTTTCAAGAGTATGGCCAGGGAGTACACTTCTTCACCGGTGGCACAACCGGCGTGCCAAATTTTAAAATAAGGGTAAGTTTTTAATACAGGGAATATGATCTCTTGAATGGATTTAAAAAATGGTGGGTCACGAAATAATTCGGTCACCGTTACCGACATCTCAGACAAAAACTTATCAAAAATTTTGTTGTCGTATAAAATTCTCGGAATCAGCTGGTAGGGCATTTCAAGATTTTCTTTAGATAATAAGCTGTGCACCCGGCGCTTAAGAGAAGCGCGAGCGTAGTTTTTAAAATCGTAGTCGTAGCGTAGGCGAATGGCTTCTAGCAATACATCCACTTCTATTTCGGCAATTTTTTTGGCGTCCAATTAACTCTCCCTCTCCCTTTTTCTATGATGAAGGGATGACTCAAATTAAAAATAAAGGATATCTTGGGTTTATAATCCGTTGAATGCAGGGATGCATTCGACGAGCTTACACGGATGTATTCACAGTGTGATTATAAATTCAGGATATCCGTTATTTATGCCTTATTGATATGTGTTAATGAATGGATACTTTTATCAAAGACAACAACTTATCCACATCCACCGGTTTATTCATATAATCGTTGGCACCACTTTGTAAACACTTGCTCTTGTCTTCGGCCATGGCCTTGGCGGTGAGGGCAATGATGGGCAAGTCTTTATATTTTTTCTGAGCTCGAATTTTTTCCATGGCTTCATAGCCGTCCATCACCGGCATCATAATGTCCATCAGTACGAGTTCGATTTCCGGGTGTTTTTCAAGTTCATCCAGGGCCTTCTGTCCGTTCTCGGCCACAATCACTTCCAGCCCCTTGTCTTCCAACATATTTGAGAGGGCAAAGGTATTTCTTAGGTCGTCGTCCACCATCAGCACAGTGTGCCCTTCTAAGGCCGCTCCGTCGTCGTGCAGCATCCTTAGGGTTTTACGTTGTTCACTGGGCAGATTGGCCTCGGCCTGGTGTAAAAACAGGGTGACTTCATCCAACAGGCGCGCCGATGAATCGGTGCCCTTCACGATTATGTCATCGGTGTATTTGTTTAGTTCCTTGTATTCACTCTCGGTGAGGTCCCGACCGGTATTGACGATAATGGGTGGCAGAGGTTTGGTTTTATTATCGCTGAGGCGTTTCAACACTTCGCTGCCCTTCATGTCCGGCAAACCCATGTCTAGAATGACACAATCAAACTCCCGCTCACTAATTAATTGAATGCCTTCTTCGCCGTTGATGGCCTCGGTAATGTCCACGTCCTTATGTTCCAGTAGGCCCTTCAAACTGTTGCGATAAACGTCATCATCTTCGATGATCAAAATATTTTTGTCTTTATTGGTGAGGTAGCGGTCGAAGACGCTAAACACATTGTGCAGCTCTTCGGCACTGGTGGGCTTGTGTAAGAAACCCACTGCCCCACGGGTAAGGGTTTCAGCCAATACTTCACGGCCAGTGATGACGTGCACCGGAATATGGCGAGTACTTAAATCCTGTTTAAACATGTCCAGTAACTTTAAACCGTCGATATCGGGCAGGCCCAAATCCAGCAAGATGGCACTGGGTTGATATTTTTGTGCCATCTGTAAGGCCGTTTTTCCATCTCCTGCGGCGAGGCACAGATAATTTTTTTCATGGGCAATACCCGTGAGTACACTGGCAAAGTCCCGGTCGTCTTCCACAATCAAAACGCTGGTGCTATTTTCTTGTATCTGCTCGCGATCATCGTTAATAAACAGGGGGATCACATCGTTTGTCATAGGATTTTTATGAAAACTCTCGTTGCCAGAGTTTGCCTTTAGTTGCAGAGTGGGTTGTGACTCTGGCACAGGTTCGGCACAGGCAAGGGAAGCCAGGCCACGACTATGGCGATGGGACTTGGGGGCCTGGGTATTAAACGACGTCGAATTTACCGATAACGGCGCGCGCTGGGAGTGATTACCGTCATTTTTAAAAGGCAGATAAATAATAAAGGTACTGCCAGAGCCCTCCTCACTCTCCACCTGAATTTCTCCCCCCAGTAAGGCGCACAGGTCGCGGCTGATGGTTAGCCCCAGGCCGGTACCGCCGTAGTCCCGGCTGGTGGAGCCGTCGGCCTGCTGAAAGGCTTCAAAAATGCTGCGCTGCTTTTGTGGGGCAATGCCAATACCGGTATCCACCACCGCAAAACCTAAACAATTGTAGCTGTTTAGGTGAGGCTGTTTGAACTGCACGTGACCTTCAGGTTTAAAGGCGCGGAACACCACTTCACCCTGGCGGGTAAACTTGAAGGCGTTGGAGAGCAGGTTCTTAATAATTTGTAAGGTGCGTTGGCGGTCGGTTTCAAAAGATGCTGGCAAGTCGGGGTCCACAAAGACCTTAAATTCAAAGGGCTGCTCACCTGCCAGAGGTTCAAACTGACTGCGGACCTCGTTTTCTATTACCGCCATAGGCACGTCATCTATTTGCAAGGTCATCTGGCCTGCCTCAACCTTGGAGAGGTCCAGTATGTCATTGATTAACGCCAGTAAATCGTTGCCGCCGTTGTAAATTATTTTGGCCGATTCGAGCTGTCGCTCGGTGAGGTTCTGCTCTTTATTTTCCGTGAGCATCTTGGCCAGAATTAATAAACTGTTAAGCGGGGTGCGCAGCTCGTGGGACATGTTGGCCAAAAACTCCGACTTGTACTTGCTGGACATCTCCAGGTCACGGGCTTTTTCTTCTATCTGGAGTTTGGACTGCTCGATGGATTTGTTTTTATTTTCAATTTCCATTTTTTGTTTAAGCAGATATTGGGTCTTTTCTTCCAGCTCTTCGTTACTGGCTTGCAGTTGTTCTTGCTGGGTTTTAAGTTCAGACTCACTGCGTTTAATGGTTTCGGTTTGCTCTTCTAATTCTTCATTAGATGAACGTAACTCCTCTTGTTGGCTTTGTAACTCTTCGGTGGTGCGCTGTGCCTCTTCCAACAGGCCTTGCATTTTAGTGCGATCTCGAGCGGAGTTAATGGCCACGGCGATACTTTCCGAGACACGATCAAACAGCTCAAAGGCCTGGTCGCTAAACTGACCAAACGACCCCAGTTCTATGGCACCTTTAACGCTGTTTTCCACCACTAGTGGCAGAGCCACTATGGTATTTGGGGCGGATTCTCCTAAGCCAGAATTGATCGCCATATAATCCTTGGGTACATTGGAGACCGAGATCAGTTGTTTTTCTTTTACCGCCTGCCCCACGATGCCTTCCCCCACGGCGATAGTATCCGACAAACTTTTACGGCGCTTGTAAGCGTAACTGCTGGCCAGGTCGAGATTACGGGCATCATCGGCCAGATAAAAAACCCCCACCTGTGAATTTGTGTACTTTGACAGGAAGGTAATGACGTTGTCGGTCATGGTTTCTAGGTTTAATTCGCCGCGCATCTTGTCGGCCAGTTGTGCGTGGCCGGATTTTATCCAATCTTCGCGCTGGGCGTTGCTGGTCATCTCTCGCAAGTTATCCACCATGTTATTGATGGAGTTCGCCAGTAAATCTCGCTCGCCCTTTACCTGAACCTTTTGCTCAAAATTATTATTGGACAGGGCCTCGGCGACGCTCCCTATGTCTCTTAAACTGCTGGTCATGGCAAATAGGGCCTGACCCAGTTCGTCCTTGTCACTTAAGGGTTGGATTTCGGCGCTGTAATCTCCCTGGGCAATGTTATTGGCCTGACGGGTAATATCTTTTAAATTTTGCGCCATGTTGTTGATGGAATTGGCCAGTAAATCGTTTTTACCCTTGGCTTCCACCCTTCGGTTAAAGTCCCCAATGGAAATGGCCTCGGTGACGTCACTTGCTTCACGCAGACTTTGGGTCATTAGTTGTAAAGCGGTACCTAAGCTGTCTTGGTTGCTGCGCGCCTTAATGTTGGCGCGGTAATCTCCGCTTGCCACGGTATTGGCTTGGGTGACCACCTCTTTTAGGTTATTAATAATTTGGGCCATAGCCTGGCTTAGTTGATCGTCCTGATGTTTTTTCTCAATATTTATCTCGTAGTTTCCCTGGGCCACATCTCCCATGATGTTCACCATGGTTTGTTGCATCAACCGATTATCGTCGAAGGAATCGTAGAGCGGATCGTGATCACCCTGTTTGGAAATATCCAGGCGAATGATGCCCTTGGCAAAGAGTTGGTTTTGCTGAATCACCTGATCAAAACGGATTTGTAGTTTTTTAAGAGCCTCGATGCTTTTATTTTGGCTGGCGTTAAATTCGTATTGCTCAAAATTAATGTTGGCAAAGTCCCCCCCGGCCAGACAAGTGAGGGTTTTGTCCATGAATTGTTGGTATTCAGCGGTGGTGGCCAAGGTTATCTCCTCCGTGAGATAAATTGTGCTACAGCGTCCATTCAGTATAGGGGTCGGAATAATTTTGACGGAGTGGGGTTAATAACTTTTTGTTATGAGATAACTGTTTATTGCATGATTCCCGTCTAACGCCACTGGCCATTTAATATTGGACTAGGCTTATTGGGAGGCGGATTCTGCATTGTAGAGGCCCTTAGATAAACTAAGTTAAAAAGAAGTGATGCATTTCTTTGGGGAGCGGCATGCAAAAGAGCAAGGTACTCATAGTAGATGACATGGAAATCAACCGGGTGGTGTTGACGTGTATATTGGAAGAGCTTGAGATCGACACTCATACAGCCAATTCTGGTGCTGAGGCCTTGGCACTATTAGAGAACAATGAGTACGCCATGATTCTCATGGACATTCAAATGCCCTGTATGTCGGGTTTTGAATGTGTGTCGCTCATTCGTAAAAATCCGAAAACCCATCATATTCCGGTGATGTTTGTAACCGCCATGGGCAACGATGCAAAGTTTATAGATGAGGGTTATCACTTAGGGGCAGTGGATTATCTCACTAAGCCGGTTGATCCCGATATAATGTTAAGCAAGGCGCGGGTATTTATTGCCCTGCATGAACAGCGTATTCAGCTGCAAGACAGTTTGGCCGAGGCCAATAACATTAAGGAAAAATACAACGAGCTACTTAACTTTATGGCCGACGGCATATTGGGAGTAGACGAAAGTAACATCATTACCTTTGCTAATATGGCCGCCTGCACTTTGTTAACCAGTAAACGTGAAGAAGTGGTGGGGCACTCCATTAAAGAATTTATTAGTCCCGGCGTGAGTCAAAAAATATGGGACGAATCGGATTTCAATTGCATTTTTAAGGACGGGCAGTGCAATCACAATGATGATGCGGTTTTTTGGCGTCATGGTCATGACCAGTTTCCGGTGGAATATAGCCAGGCTTCCATTCTTAAGGATGACAAACCAGTGGGCGGGGTGATTGCTTTTCAGGATATTAGTGAGCGTAAAATGGCTTCTTTAAAAAAACAGCCTTTAGCCATCAATGAAGAGATTGCCTGATTCGATATTCACAGGAACGACGGATATGTTCTATTTTAATTGAGTGACGGTTCGCTGGTACTTTCTCAGGCCGTAGGTGTTTCCCAGTGGTTCCTTTTCTGCGCTACCATTGACTGGCTAAAATGACGGCTGCCCTTCGATTTTCAATACCCAATTTTGAATAGATATTTTTTAGGTGCCATTTTGTGGTCGATAAGGCGATGCTGGCCTTATTGCTTATTTCGGCATTGGATAAGCCGCCACCCAGTAATCGAAAAATGTCTAATTCCTTATCGGTGAGCAGGGCCTGGGGTTTAACGTCGCAGAGGGTATTGTTGCTATTAAGCAATATATCAGAAAACACCGCAAGGTAGGCCTTGGGTAGTTGAAGGCGCTGGGTTTGTAGGGCGTCTTTAAAAATCTGTTGCAAGCCTGGCGCTTCATCAAAGACACTTCTAGAAAAACACTGAACACCGTATTTCTGTACCAACAAAACCAGTTGGTTTAATGCATTTTCTTTGGCGCCGCTGGACGCTTGAATGACCAATAAATTACCCCGTGCAATAAGCGCACGATATTTAATGCCCAGTGTATCTAGGGAACTAACTAATTGTTTAAGAATAAGTTCTGCGGCCGTGAATTGTTGTTGCGATGCCAGCCAGTAAACGCAGGCTAAGGCATAACGTTCACGACTCTCTTCGTATTGTTTGGGTTTGCTAAAAACGTCAGCCTTAAGAAATAGATGCAATTTGTTATTGTGGTAAATATCATCGGCAATCGACAGCTGTTTTGCTGCAATGGCCTGTCGCATCTTTTCCTGAATAACCTGGCTTTGAAAACGGCCATAGTGTCCTAGGGACAGAATGCGCTCCAATTGTATCAATAACTTAGTGGCCTTTTGATGATTTCCTTTAACATGTAGCAATCTGGACGACAGTAAGTACACGTTGGTGATGACTTCGGTTGCGCAGGTGTAGTTGACAGTGGGTAATAATTTTTCGCTAAAGTTAAGGGCTAGTTCAGATTCATTTTTTTCATAGTGTACTACCATCATACCCGATGCCAGGTTTACCCAAGCGGGGGATTGATCCTCAACAGAGGTTGAAGTAAAGGTGCTGGTCATGTTTTGTATGGCATTCCCCCCACGGCACAGGTAGCGGTCACATGAAATAATCATGAGCTCTGCGTAGCTTGCCAGGAACCTGTGACCGGTTTCCTTTACCAGTGTTTTTGCTTCATGGGCCAATTGAAAGGCGTGCTGGAACTGCCCGCGATAAATGCGCTCATAGGCAAGGATCATAGTCGACAAGGCACGAATGTCGATGTTTGAGTGGTGACTGGCTAATCGTGCCACCTTTGGGTCAGTGAAGGCATTGTCTTCCCGTTGAAATAACAACAATGTATGTTTGATAAAGGCGCTGTGGGACAGTTGCGAGTCTAGTTCTTGGGGGTGAATGTTATCTTGTTGTTTTAATAAATCGAGGTAATAGTGTGCTTGATTGAATCGGCGAGAAAATATAAGAGCGTAAGTGATGGTGACTAACAAGTCAGCATCACTTTTCACTTGAGCCTCATTTAGCTGCTCAATTAAATCGATTATTTGTGAAAACTTACCATCTCTTAACCAATGGTCGCAAGAACTTCGAATGACGCTAAAATAGTAGTCTTGGTCTCGGGTTTGAGCGGCATGTCTGAGGGCAAGTAGATGCTTTTTATCCCTTAAAAAATATTCCGAAGAGTTTTTATGTATGTTGCTGATGGCTTTCTGATTCAATTTCAATTTTACTTGTTCTTTCAAAAACTCATGAAGCAAAGGGTGGTAGCGGTAATGCCCCTTAATGCAGTTGTCGGCAACCAATAGCAGTTCCTGAGACGAGAGAATGTGGAGCATATGAGCAGCATTCTCAACTTTTAACACTGTTTCACATATGTCTGAATTGAATGAGTCAAACAGGGCGGTTCTCATAACAAAATCTTGAACCACACAGGGTAGATTGGTTAAAACTTCATAACCAAAATAATTTAGTAATTCTGGCTGGGTACCGCTAAAGGTGTCGAGTGCGCTGTTTCCTGTTTTACGGTACGCCAATAATGCAAACTTTATCCCCACCAACCAACCTTGGGTTTGATGTATTAGGGTGCTTAATCGTGCGGTTGTTAATTGTTCGCCACCAAGGTGCTGATTGAGTGTTTCTACCTCAATCGGGCTTAGTTTAAGATCGTCACCGTCAATTATAAAAATCTGTTCTTTTAGTTTCATACTACTAAGAGAAAAATCAGGGTATCTTCGACTGGCGATAATAAATTGTACGTTCCTAGGAAGTTCATTGATTAGGTTGTACAAGATTTCTTGTGTTTCACTGCATTGAATAAGGTGAAAATTATCCAGTACAACAACTAGGTTCTCTGTGATGGATTCAAAGGCGAATATTAAAGTATTTAATAGAACCTTGGTGCTAGTGGAGTTTTCAGAATTAAATAAACTGAAAATAGATGCATCCCAAATTGGTACGCTGTGTCTAAGTTCCTTTAATATTTTTTTAAATAATGATTGCCCCTGTGCCAACCGTGCAGACACTTCAATATGGATAACAGTTTTTTCTGTGTTATTGGGCTGCCATTGTTTGATTAGGGTGCTTTTACCCGATCCGGCAGCCGCCACCAGAAGGGTGAGTGGGTATTCTAACCCAGTATTCATCAGTGTTAGCTGATGATGTCTAATGATATTACCTTGCATAAAAGTGATACATATTCATTTTTGTTATATTTTTGTAGTTTGTTTGTGGGCCTCACCATATCACCAAAAAATAAAATAAAACCCCTCCCTTTATTTAAATAAATATATTTCTTAAAAAGAATATTTAAATTTTGATAGAAAACAGTGTAAAGATTTTGTTTTTCTGTTTTTACTGGGTGGTAATTTTTAAGTGAATACTTTGGCAGGTGTTTTTGTCGGGTGGAATGTAGCGGGTGGAATGTGACGGGTGTCGGAGAATTTTATTAATTGCTTGTTTTATTATGTCATTATTTTTTAAAAAGGCGCCCACTCGAGGGTGGGCGCAAGTAAGAGTCTCTGTCACGGCGCTTCAAACCGTAATAGAGACGGAGACTTAATCGAGTATTGGGGTCATTTGAAGATTTATCAGATTGCCTTCACCGGCCATCTTTAGATTTAGAATACTGGTTAACAGCCCGCAATTTTCAAGTGGTGGCAGGGTATAGCTGCCGGTTACTAGGCCACCGCTAATAGCGTCAAATGGCTGATCTAAAGGGGATTCAACGGTAAAGGTTACTGGGGTTTTAGTGCGGCAGTTGTCACCACCACCAATTGGCCAGTTAACTAAACCAAACAATGTTTTGGTGACCTTAGGAACTTTAATGTATGCGGTACTAGTGGCTACTAATTTGCCGTCTATTAAACTGCCCACGGTTTCACCCACCGCTTCAAATTCAACGGTGGCAGTGGCCGTGTAACGGCTCCAGCCTTTGATTACTTCAAAACTGCCAGAGGTTGGATTTAGTAACATCTCTCCGGTGAACTCACCACTTGATAAATTAAGTTGGCTAATAATGTTACCGCTAAGAGGCATAGTGCCACCGCTGGCAGCAAGGTAAGTACTGCCCTGCACATCTAACGGGATTTCAAGAATGAATCCGCCGTCGTCCTTTATGCCGGTACCTGTTAATGAGACAGACAGGCTAGGCTGTTGTGCATCATCAGAGGTAATGGTTAGGGTTCCGCTGCTGGCGCCTAATATTGCAGTGTAAACTACTTCAATGTCGCAGCTGCTAGCCGCCAAGACTACCGCGCAATTGTCGCTAGACTTTACAAACTCGCTACCCGATACCGTGGCACCAGAAATTGTCAGTGCCGCGCCGCCGGTATTGGCAACGGTGATGGTTTGGCTGGCAGAAGTGCCCATATCAATGCTGCCAAAATCAACTGGCATAGGTGTTACGGTGATTTCAGGTAGCAACTCAATCTGACCGGTGCCACTTAGTGCAATGCTAATACTCGGTTCGTCTTCATCGGTGGAGGCGATGGTAAGCGTTGCCACTTTTGCCCCTTCTGTAGACGCAGTGTACGTCACATTAACCAAACAACTGCTGCCACCTGTAAGGGTTGTACAGGAATTGGTTTCAGAAAATTCAGCGCCGTCAACGCCTGAGATAACTATGGAATTAATGCCCAGTGCTAGATCACCAATGTTGGTAATGTCGAAAGATTGAGTTGTAGATTGTCCCAGTTGCAAAGTTGCAAAATTTAATTGTGTGGTGACAACGTCAATGTCGGCAGGGGTATCAATAATGATGGGGCCATCACCTACCACTTCAAAGCTGGTGAGGGTGGTGTCTTGCCCTGCAATAACGGTACAGTCAGCGTCAAATTCTCCCACTGGAGCCGGTGCTACCTGACCATTTTCTTTGTAGTTTGTCATGTGAAGCACTAAATCATCTACGGTTAAACTCACCATGCCCACATGGGCGGCATTAAATTCAACGGCAGGTGCTAGGCCGCTGGCCGGCACATCAAATGGGCCGCTTTCATCGCTGGGGATGGCGGTTGGGGTGAGTGTTAATAAAGACGTATTGTCTATGTCACCCACAAGGGTGTGAAATGTATTAATGCTGTCGGCGGTGCCGGTTACTAGCGTGGCATCTACAAAGGCTAAACCTTGACGTGCTTTATCTGGCACAGTGGTAATAACGTCGACTTGAATGGGGCCCAGTACCGGGTTGTCAGCCAATATAACCTGCTCGGGGTAATCTACTGTGATGCTGGCCACGATAATTTGGTCGCCAATTAATGGAAATGGGCAATTCATTTCAAGTGCTTTAGTGATGGGGGCGGCCATTATACTTTGGCTGGAGGCCACCAGTGCAGCACTGGCAATGGCCATGCGCAAAGGAGTGAGAAATCGCGAATTGGAATGCATATTTTAGAATCCTATATTGTTTTACAACTTTGGTTTTTTATAATTATCTAGGTTGGAACAATGAGCTATTGGCCTAAGCGATCTGCCCTTTTAACCAATAGTAAAATGAAGATCCCCTGGCAGCGTATGCTGGCCTGTCACTTCAGGGTGGCTATTAAACGAGTCTTGGTAATTTGGGTCATTGTTAAAAACGGACTTAAATTTGTTAATAAAGGGCTTGTGATGTCCTTTAAATTAAATACGGATAAAAACGCTAATCTTTCGCTTTATGTGCCCATAGGTTTTGGTTCACCCGTACAAATTGTGCCCCTCCTAAAGGGTGGGGAGGGGGGGAGGGGAAGGGCGTGCCCTAAAACGGGATTTGTTAGTTTTGTGCTCTTTCTTAAATTTGAGCAATCCATGCAACCACTAAACGATCAAGTACCTATTGTTTCTTATCGCTATGTGAGGCGATTTTTTGAATTTATGGAAGTGAGGCAAGTTCGCATGAGGCACTTGCCCATGCAAAAAAAACTCTTTCAAGACGTGTCTGGTGACGCTGAAGGCTGTATTAGCATTAAACAGCTTTTACTGTTATCAAGCGCCGCCAATGAAATGCTGAGCGATGAAAAAGCCGGTTTTGAATTTGGTCAACAACTGGATTTATCGACTCATGGTTTACTGGGGTACACGGTATTAAATGCACACAACCCATTTCAGCTTATTGAAACCATTGTGAATCATATATCGGTTAGTGTGCCTTTATTTCGCTTAAGTGTGCAGCGTCATGGTCATGGCGCCATTATTTCCATGCAAGATCTTTGGGACTTAGGGGATGCCAAATCACTGATTACCAAAATTTACTTGGGCAGTATCTATGGCATTGTACGCACACTGTGTTCCGATATTCGTTTTGAGTGTTCGTTTTTACCATTGAAAACGTCATTGTGGCAGGCACTTTGCCGCGGCAGTGAATGGCGTTTTGGAAGCGCCGACACTAAGGTGGTACTTGCCGAAATATACCGACCGTCTAAGAGCCATCAAGAACGGCTGCTTAAAAATGGCATGTATTCATCTAAGCCATGGGAGATAGCGACCCCTATTGATGTTATGGGCACAGATAACAACTTGACTAATCAAGTGCGCGATCACGTGATTAAAGATTTACGCTTTGCTAACGTTGAGAAAAGCGCCGAATTGTTAAGTATGAGCCCGCGTCATTTGCGCAAACGTTTGGCCCAGGAAGGCAGCTCTTTTCGTGAAATTAGCACAGATATTCGTAAACGGTTTGCTGATATGTACCTGCAAAATACCCCCTTACCTATCCATGATATTGGTTTGAAGTTGGGGTTTGGGGATCAATCAAGTTTCACCAGAGCTTTTCAGCGATGGACCGGAGAGACCCCCGGAGCTGCCCGTAAGCGCAGTGAATCAACACAGCTATAAAATGAACCGTTTGCGCCTTGCTGAAAGTGCTGGCTAAATATTTATCATTTAACTTGGCCATCAGCATTAACAGTGTCTTTAACATTAAAAATACGAGCATCGTAGGGTTTTCGAATGCTTCGGCCCCAATCTAATTGATTGTTGTCTTTAACTGTAAATTCTGCTGAAAAAACTTCGGCTAACCCCTGGTAGTATTCCAGCTCTACATTAAGTTGAGCACGACGATCGTTATTTTTATGCAGTTTATATACGACGGCAGAGGCAATGATGCGCCCCGATTCTGCTTGCTTTTGCAAGACTCGACGAATAAAGGGAATGGCGTTATTGGATTGGGTGACCCCACCATCCGGTTTTTCATACCAAACAAATTTTACGCTACCATCGGCAAACAGGGCGGCCCCGTAGGTAAAAAATTTCCCATATTTACGTTGTAGTAGCTTGGTTTTATCCAAGGCCTTAACCAGTAAATAGTCCGTATTGGTTTGCGCCTTGGATTTATTGGCGGTGCTAATGATGTGTTCTGTCTCTTTGGAGGCGGTTGCCATGGCGTGCCCAGCGAGAGTAAAGCTCAATAGAAAAATTAAAAGGGTTTTAAAAGCTGGTTCGGTGGCAAGTGAGTGCATAATATCTTCGCAACTGTGGGTGAAATTATTATTCATGGGTATTAGGGTAACCGGGCAAGGATTGAAACGAATTTCAATTCCTGCCCGGTTATTACATCAACAATTGGTAAGCCAATGGGGATTAGTGGCCAAATACAACTGTTTTTGCGGTCATGTGTATGTCGGTGAAGTATAGGTCACCCACTAAAGCGCCGTTGTTCACGCCGCCTAGAGCGAAGTTCTCTAGATCAATATCGGCTTCCAGGTTTTGAAGGTCAAAAGCAAGGCCTTCCGTACCGTTGGAGGCCACCGCTTTACTGATGTTCATTTGAGCGTGGGCCATGGAGTTGCCCTTGTCTTGAGTGCCCAACCAAACCACATCGTTACCACGACTGTTATGAATAGCAAAATCGGTGGTGACCGCAGCAAATGGCAAGCTTAATTTACCTTCAGCGTTAAAGTAGGCAGACATGTTAATACCACCGTCATTGCCATCAACAATAATATCCACCGGCCCTAAATAACCGTTTAAGGTAAGGTCAGAAAGTAAAACGGTACCATCTGCTACCGAACCAGCTTGCTGGGTGGAATCCCCAAGGCCAATGGAGCCAATGCTTAAACTAAAATCAACCGACTGTAATAAGTTGGTTGAGTCAGTGGCCAGCATGGAGATAACTAGGTCGCCGTCGTTGATTACTTGGTCAACGTAGTTTCCACTTACTTCACCGGTAACCAAAAGTGCGGCCTGGGCGATATACTCTTCACCACGGCGTGAGGTACCTAGGTCAAGATTAGTGGTGGGGCCTGCCACATCCACCGTAATGGTGATGTTGTTTAACACGCCGTCACCTACACCGCCAAATGCACCCGTACCGCCACCTAGCGTTACATTTTTAATAGAAATGAAACCGCCGTCTTTGTAGTCAATGGCGCCAATGCTGAGGTCCGCTTCGTTTATTTCGATGCTTAAACCGGCTTGGCCCACTGTGGCGCCCAGTGTTTCATCATCTATGGCCGTCAGTTCGGCATGGCTAGGTGATGCGGCAGCGATTGCTGCGATCAATGCAACTTTTGAAAAAGTTCTCATTGTGTTGTCTCCCTAAGAGTTATTGTATTTGTGGAGTGTGTCCCTCAATTCGCTGCAACAGCCGAATATGTCCGCACTAGCGCACTCGGTTAAGGCGCCGGTAAACATGAGCCGGTAACGGGCTTACAACATAACCACATGGGATAGCTGAATGACGTTACGAGGGTATTGGCTTCACTGTGCGTTCACGCTTTTATTAGGCGTTTTTTGAGCGCGCTTCGTCATTGACTAAACCGGAGATAACGTTGACAAAAAGGGATGCCGTAAAAAATATGGGTGGTTTATAAGGCCACTAAACTAGGCTACCCTTACGTCTTAATACGCCACCGCTTTTAAAGAGTTTGTTATGTTCACTGCCCTCATGATTGCCGCTGCCAAGGTTGAAAATAACCAGGGGCAACTTAACGATGTCTTGAATTTGGAAGGAGAACTGGAGCGTTTGGGGATTCATCCTGAACACTTAGTGATTGAACCCTTGAGTGCCGATTGGCATGCCCCCGAACGCCCGGGGCATTACCGCAGCGGCTGTGCGCCACTTGAAGCCTTGGCACAAGCCAAGCGTTTAATTGAAGCAGGCAGTCAGGCGGTGGTGATCAGTGGGGAAGATCATATTAAGACGGGTTATGAACGTGACGAGCGTTTACAAAAAATGGCCATCTATGGCGATGACTACCCGTTAACCCAGGCGTATACCGAATTAGCCCAGGCTTTTAGTGAGCGCCATCAAATAGACAGTGAGCAGTTTAAACAGCTTGCGGCCGCGTTATTTGAAAATCACAAGGTGAGTTTTCGCAATGCACTGGCCTACGATTATCGCGAAGATTTATTACCCGGCCCTCGTTGGCACCAACCCATTACCGATTTATTTCGTGGGGTGGACTGTGCAAACCCCATGGTGGATTTTTCGGGGCGAGTGCTCATTACCAATGCGGCCACCGCCGATCTATTAAATATTGCTAAGAGGAGCAGGCTGGTTGTAAAAGCGGTGGGCCTAAGTCGCTTATCTGGAGATGGCCGCGACTACCTGCAAGACATTGCCAGTTACGAGCATTTACGTGAAGCGTATGAGCAGGCCTGTCAGGATTCAAACATTGATTTTGCCACACGCTTTCGCCAAGGGCTGGCCTTAATGGAAGCCTATACCTGCTACCCGGTGGTGCCCATGGCCTTTTTAATTATCAGTGGTTTGGTGGATGTACTGGATGAACTTCCGGAGTTTTTAGCGCAACACAGCATCACTATTACCGGGGGCATGAACCTGGCCAAGGGGGCGTGGAACAACCCGGCGTTAAACGGATTAATTACTATGTATCAGCGTTTGTGTGAAGGTGATGAAAATTTAGGTTTGGTGCATGGCAATGGTGGGCTGGGGTATCGGCAGGGGGTGGCGATTATGGAGACGGTATTACCATAATTGGTCATAAATTTTGTTATCTATCCTAAGATTATTCGCGTAACGGAATAGTCTTTTCCAACCCTAGTAACTGCTCGCCACTGCCCCTATTATAAAAAGCCAGTTACTCACTCATCCCCTGCGAGCACACAAATATGAAATATAACTCCCTTGGCAGTAGCCAATTACAGGTCTCTGAAGTGTGTTTGGGCAGCATGACCTGGGGCGTGCAAAATAATCAGCAAGACGCCAACCAACAAATTGAATATGCGCTTTCTCGCGGTGTTAATTTTATCGACACCGCCGAGATGTATGCGGTGCCGCCGTCTCCAGACACTTATGGAAAAACCGAAGGCATCATTGGAAACTGGTTGGGCAACAATCAAGAAAAACGTAAAGACATTTTTGTGGCCAGCAAAATTGCAGGGGCGGGTTTGCCCTGGATACGAGAGGGTGGGCCCATCACTAAAGCCAGCATCGGTGAATCGGTAGATGCGTCATTGCAACGTTTGCAAACCGATTACATTGACCTTTATCAGCTACATTGGCCTAACCGTACTTCGCCTCACTTCAGCAAGCATTGGCCCAACAGCTTTAAATTTAGCGATTTAAACCGTGAGCGAGAAGTGGAAGGCATGTTGGCCATTTTAGAAGGGCTTAATGACTGCATTAAGGCCGGTAAAATTCGTCATTGTGGTTTATCGGATGATACTACCTGGGGTATCAATACCTATTTAAGCCTGGCCAAAGAACACGACTTACCACGCATGGTCTCCATACAAAATGAATTCAGCCTAATGCACGCCAAAGACTGGCCTTATTTAGTTGAAAATTGTGTGCACGAAGACATTGCTTACCTGCCATGGTCTCCGTTAGGAGGCGGTGCTTTGAGTGGCAAGTATTTAAATGGTCAACGCCCGCAAGGGTCTCGCTGGAGCATGAGCCAACGCAATGGTTTGTTTAGGGATTCGGAGCAAAGCCAACAGGCCATTCAAAAGTATGTGGATTTGGCCCGTGAATTTAGTATTACTCCCAGTCAGTTGGCTTTGGCTTGGTGTCAGCAGGTAGATGGGGTCACGTCTACTATTATTGGTGCTACGACCATGGCTCAGTTGGAGGAGAACATTAATAGCTTTGAACTTGAGTTAAGCCCTGATCTGCAAGCGGGCATTATGGATATATTTAAGCAGCACCCTTTGCCCTTTTAAGTGAGTAACGGACCTGGCCTGGCAAATGATGCCGGACCAGGCTTTTTAATAACCCTGCCTTCTATGAAACCCACTAGCGAAACCCATCCATTAACGAAAACCCCGAGCTAAAAGTTGCTCATGGTCGCTAACCGTCTAATCTAAAATTGATGTATCTGCGTTATCACGGTTACAACCAATGGAGGTTATCCATGAGCCGCCTGTTTATTCCTTTCCTGTCGTGGCTATTATTAGTGGGCAGCCTCACCGGCTGCGAACAGCCCGCCAGCTTTAAATGGCAGCTGCAATCACAGGCTACCCCCACTAGCATCGATTTTATCGAGCTTAAAAAGATGGTGGCTAACATAAAGCTCATGAGCAATGGGCGTCTAGATATTAGTGCCCACCATGGCGGCGTTATCACCGGCGGGGCGGATATTTATACGGCGGTGAAGGAAGGGCGCATACAAATGGGCAGCGGCTGGCCCAACTGGTGGTCGGGGCAACACCCTGCGTGGGCGGTGATGAACGCCGGTCCCTTTGACTTCATGAACATCGACGCCTCCATGATGTTTTTTCTGGCTGGCAATGGCACTAAGCTCGCCAATGAACTGGCCTTGCCCGATGGTGTGGTGTGGCGTCCTGCCTGGTGGCCGGGCATGGAGTTTGGATTGTTGTCGGCTAATCCGGTGACGGGCATAAAAGATTTAAAGGGCAAAAAGATTCGTATTGGACCGGGGTTGCCCAGCGAAGTATTAGCAGCGGCCACCGGAGCCTTTGCCATTCCCCTAGTGCCTGATGAAATAAGGCCTGCTCTTGAAAATGGTGATTTGGATGCGGTGGAATGGACCACCACAGCCGGAGCTTGGAATCTGGGTCTAAATGAAATTACTAAACATGCCATTGTTCCGGCCATTTGGCAGCCTTCCGTGCTGGCAGATTTTCTTATCAATAAAGAGGCTTACGATGCTTTGCCTGCTGATCTAAAAGCCATACTGGAGACGGCCATTAAATCTTACACTCTTAGCACCACGATGATTAACAAGCGTCAGGATTTTGTGGCGTTAGAGGCGTTTAAAGAAAAAGGAACGGTCATTTCCGTATGGAGTGATGAAGATGTGGCCAAATGGAAAAAGGCATCCGATGTGGTATTGGATCAGTACTCCAAAAAAGATGATTTCACCAAGCGTTTGATACAGGCCAAGCAGGAATTCAAAGCCAAATATAACCAGTATTACCAACTCTTTGGTCCCTATGACTAGCCTCTATTCTTTCCTCTCCTCACGGGGTGCTTATTTTGCGATAAATGCCTTGGTTATTGTGGTGATGATCGGGGTATTTTTTTTTCGGGTGGGACAAAGACAAGATCAAATAGAGCAAAGCCTTCTGGAGCGGGCCAACCAGGTGGCCCATAGGGTGGCCAAGAGTGTGGAACCCACCTTGTGGAATATTTACCAAAAATCCGCAGACAGAAAATACACCGAAGCCGTGTCATCTGCCATTCTTGATTCCGAACTGGCAGCCGACTACCTGGGGGCTGTGGTGGTGTATGGTAATTTTGCCCATGTTTTCATGGGGCGAAAAAAGTTGGCCGATAAAAAAATTGTTAACTTTCGTAAGGGGGATCGCAGGTACTTTAAGGTAAGCGGTTATGACGTTATCTCGGTGCCGGTTAGCCAGGGAAAAATGAGCATAGGCAGTGTCAGCGTTTTTTTTAATGCAGGCCATAACGTTTCAAGGATGCAACGCATCCGCATAGGGGAGTTTATTCAGGGGTGTTTGCTTGCCCTTATTTTTATCTTCATTTTAAATATATCAAGGCAGGCACACCTTTCTAAAGTCTCAGCAGAGAAATCCTTAGTAAGCCTTAAGATCACTCAAGATCAATTAATTGAAGCTGAGAAAATGGCGGCACTGGGCTCGTTAGTGGCCGGTGTGGCTCATGAAATTAATACCCCTTTGGGTGTTAGCCTTACCTCAACCTCATATATTGAGGAGTGCTCCAATACACTATTGGAGGCCATTGAAAGCAATACGCTAACCAAGGAAAAGCTCGAAGACAATTTAGCCGATATTATCAATGGCACGAACTTGTCGCTTAACAGTTTGCATCGGGTTGCCAGTTTGGTAGCAACATTTAAGGAGTTGGCGGCCGACCGGGGAGAAGACGAAGTTCGCAGCTTGTATATTCGAGACTATATCACTCAAATTATGAGCACTCTTTCCATGACCCTGTATGACCATCATGTTCAATTTAACTTGTTACCGTGTGACGAAATAGAAATAGTAAGCATACCCCTTGCCCTGTCACAGGTGATCACCAGTCTAACCGGTAATTCTATTAAACATGCCTTTGAAGGCAAGACTGGCGGCATCATTACCATAGGAATTCAGCAGCTGGATGAAAACCATATTCAAATTAGCTACCAGGATGATGGCATTGGCATGAGCAAGGAGGTCACGGAAAATATATTTGAGCCTTTTTACACCACCACCCGACATTCCGGGGGAGTGGGTTTGGACATGAATATTATCTACAACATAGTGCATAA
>Ga0209825_1000591_pt1 | contig 24420 bp, 21 predicted proteins | sample EN8Hudsemesocosm_FD_184631 | JGI IMG/M metagenome (GOLD analysis project Ga0209825, IMG submission 184631) | Methane-oxidizing microbial communities from mesocosms in the Hudson Canyon - EN8B Hudson Canyon (SPAdes) (version 2) | ecosystem: Environmental > Aquatic > Marine > Cold seeps | place...
TCACGGACACTTGCTTCCACTTGCGCCGATGAAAGGCTTAATAATTTAACTGTTTCACGAACTTGGCTCCAGTCTAAATCGGGCTGTTGAGCATTTGAATTTTTAATTTCCATAAATCCTGTCTATTTTTACCGTGTAAGTAACCATAATTATTCTAACACTTAAGATTACCACTAAGCCCTCTAATAATAATGAATTTAATTTAATTGAGCGAATCAATCTTGTAAACACCAACTCTTCAAACCAATCACAAGAGATAATTTATCCCATTTGTGGTTGATTGTGCGCTAATCGCCACCATATAAAACCCAGTTTTAACAAACCTTGAGCGGCCTTTAATGCTTTCTTTCCCTGCATAGATAAGACCATATTATTAGGCTAAAGTGTGTTTAGGAAAGATGCCTGCTAAAGGTTTTCACTTCCTTTTCCAAAAAAACTAAACTCCCCATCAAATGACGTCTCCACCCAAGGCTGTTGTTTATTATTCGTCGCTTTTTTCACACTACGTGAAACACCTTTTAAAACACTTTCTATGGGAAGTTCCGGTACTTTCATATAATGTAAAAAATATTTAGTATAAGTTCCATTACGCCCCTCCCCATCTGAAGCTGTCTCTCCAGGGCTGGTTGAAAAAGCAATTAAAGTACCTGAAGGACTTTTTACCCGTGCCAAACCTCGTGAAGCTGATCGTGATTCTTTCGGTAAGGGGTTATCCCTACAAGCATCTAAAACCACCACATTCAAGCCATTACGTGCCATTCCCATCTCAGATAATACTTGATCAATATCTACCCCACGATATTTTACTTTCGCTTGACTATCAATATCTTCACCAATGGGGATCATATAATTATGCCCCTCTACTTGCACTGCATGGCCCGCATAATAAAACAAAGCGACCCCGCCTCCCAATTTTTGGCTAAATGTCTTTACCGCAGTATCTATTTTTTCTCGGCTAGCATTAATCACTGTTGTAACATCAAACCCAGCTAATTTTAATACACGTGACATATCCTGAGCATCATGTGCTGGGTTTTTTAATGCACCAAATTTGTAGTTACTATTCCCAATTACCAACGCTGTACGTGCGCCTCCGGCTGTTGATGCAACCAAATTAACTTCATCAGAAGTAATTACGCTAGGCATCACTACAGGTGCTTGCTTTTGGAAGTCAGCGCGTACCTGATATTTTTCAATTAAGTGACTAATTTCTCCTGAGCGATCATAACGGCGTAAAAATTCAGCATCTAAATCACTACCATCAGCACCATTCTTCAATAGAAATTTAATAATCAGCTTCTTCTTTTTCTCTATTGCCAAACTAAGTGGTGTATCGCCAAATGCCCCTTCGTGATTAATATCTTCGCCCATTAAAACCAGCGATTTTACTTTTACAATATCTCCACGATGTACCGCAACCGAAAGCTTGTTCCAGCCCTGACTACTCATATATTTATTTTCTATTTGAGTTGACTTCCCTCCAGCACAGGCGACTAAAAGTAAAATTCCCGAAAAAACAATACTAGCCTTAATCATGCTTTGTTTCATGTCTCTTACCCTATCAAACTAATTAAAATTTAAAAGTAATGATACCTGTATTATTACTTTTTGCGCGCAAGCCACGCAATCTGAATTCCCGACTCTTTTTCATAATATCTATTTGTAAATCATTCGGATTACCCAAATAAATCACTTCATACACGACATAACGATTTTCTATATTACCAACAGAAACGCTTTTAGTTAAAGGCAAAGATTCAATACACTCTTTTAATTCATCCACATCGCGCATACGATCAAACTGAGCTAACGCCACTAAAACTTTCTGCCCTTCTTGAAAACTCTTAGTAAAATGTTTGTTAATCGCTTTTGTGAAATCTTCTTTAATCAAATCCACCGCATAGCCATAACTTCTGCTCTCACGCAGGGACTTATTCGCGGATACTTCGATCGTTTCAGTGGGATCATTTTCAACCATCAAAATATCTTGACGATTATGCTTATCTTTTACATTTACTGTAATCGTTGTACGTAAACCCATCATATCGGGCATAGCCGGCATCGGCATTTCTAGTTTATCGACCTTAGCAACAACCGTATATTTTGCCATTCGCTCTACAGGCGTAACTTCAAAATCATTATTAATTAAAATCTTCTTAATCATTCCGGATAATCGCGTATCAGTGATGGCAAGATAAAAAGAAGGACGACCTAAATTCTCTTTAATCGCATCCAATGACTGCTCTCCACCCTCTAACTCCTCCACTACTTCGGCGGCAATTTCTACCATATAATCTCCGCCTTGTTTCGCTTCTTTACTTATCGTATAACGTTTAACGACTCCTTTTGCCACTGCTGAGAGCTTACTTCTATAGCGATCAGAATTTTCTATCGTAGTTTTACTCGCTAGGCTCACACCGCCATATTGTTCAACTGCATTACGCAAAGCCTGCTCTAAAGCCAAGGTTCTAGCCTTGCCAACACCATGTTTCAGTGAAGCAAAACCACGCGCGGTAATCATAGGGTTGCTTTTTCTATCCTCGAATACCTTACTAATATCTTTGCTACGTTCAGATAGCATCACGACCGCATATTGAGATCCATCATACTTACCTGATTTATACATATACGCGGACTTAATTGCACCATTCACATCTGTCCGCATTTTTGAGTAATAACTTTCAACTACTTCATCACCACGATAAGATGTCATCGCTTGCTCTGTCGCTGAAATACGCTCTCCCTTTAGAAAGGCCAATAAATTCTTAGTCGCCTCTTGCTTAGCCATATCAATGGCAATATTGCCACTACGATGCTGCCCTTGGCCAATAGAAATAACCGCCACGCCGGTTGCGCTACTTTTATACATGGCCACACCTTGACCATTACGCAACATGGTATTAATTTGACTATCTAAGTTTGCTAAGACTGAGGTGGATAATAAATACCCAATAACAAATAAGCCCGCTAATTTTATTTTCATATTTAACTCCCAAAAAACCATAAAAAAACCTCATTACATTAACTGTCAATGAGGTTCTCTATTCATCTAACCTAATAAGAAACTACCAGTCAAAACTGTCTGCACCACCACCGCCGTAAACACCTGCCTGTGAACCTTTATTATTTTTAGGCGCGGCTTTGTGCTGTTGCACAGACGATTCTGCAACAGCAGGACTCTGTTTTACCGCTTGCTGTTGAACTTGCTGCCTAGCATCTCTTTTTGCTTCTCGATACGCAGTTTTATCTTGCTCAGCCGCACGCACAGCTGAATTCAATCCAGCTTTTGTTCCTTTGAGTTTTTGTTGGCTTTTAATATCTAATAATTTAGTTACATAATTACTTTCCTGCATCGCCAAGGCTTTACGCGCAGTATTCGAACTCATACCATACACTGCCACAACCATTTTCTGGCCTGAAATAGGATGAACTACTTTTTTGCCATATAATTTTTGCAAGCCAGAAATAGATCGATTTTTAATGCTCGAACGCAAACTAGCAGCATAACTTCCCATTGCCTCACTAGTATCCTGTCCTTGTTTATTGGTTCTTTCCACTAAGACAGTTTCAGCCAATTTCTGCGATTCCATATCCGCAAACAAAGACATCGCTACCTCTTTCTTTGCACCCATTTCTGCTAAACCGCGCGCCTGCCTTTCTGATGAAGCTGAACTTCCAATCGGGCGGGCATCAACACCAATAAACCATCCATCTCCACGCTCATCTCTAAAACGTCTACCGCCTGTCATAGTCGCCCAATCTTGCGTATTCAACCAAGCCTGCAAAGTCACCGGCCCAGGAGGAATAATAAGCTCTTGTCCAGTAATCATCGAACGCGCCATTTTCTCGGTACTTTTACTCCACATTACTAATAAAGCAACACGATATCGCCCTTCTTCTTCACTCCAAGATTCAAACTGATTGACTACTAAAGCCCCGAACAAAGGCATCTTTGATAAGGTTGCGACTTGACTGCTCGATTTACCTCGCTCTTGCCCTTGAAAGCCATTAATTTCTTTTTCTAATGCCACTAACTCGGTTTGTGCTTGCTGATAACTATCTTTTGCTCTTTCATATCTAGATAATTTTTTAGCCTCTATTTTTTCTGATGAGTATTCTTTATCTAAGCGCTTAATCGCCGCATCCATCATCGCACTTGCTCTATCAGAAAATGTTGCGCCTCTTAAAGCTGCCGCCTGCTTTTTATCTACATCTTCTAATAATTTGGCTAGATAGCGTTTTTTTGCATCGAGTCTTTTTTGATTTTTTACCTTACGCTCATTAAAGGCTTTATAAATATCTGTTCCCGCTACTTCAACCCTATCTTTTGCTGACATAGTGGTATTAATATATTCGATAATTTCAACTTTAGCATTCAACGTTGCTTCCATGCTCTTCATAGCACGCTTAGTAATAAAGCTATCATCATACGATGGATCTTCAACATCAAAAGCAGAGCTACCTATCGCAATATACATCTGCTTTTTATCACTCCACCCCGTTCTTAAGCCTTTACTATTTAAATAATTAGCTAATTGATCATCTGCATCAATCGCTTGATAAACCGGCGCAGGAGCTGCCTGAACTTCATCTATCACAACTAAACTTGGGTCATTTACACTCACTTCTTCAGGTGCGGCTAAAGCAATCCTATCTTCTTCTGCTGCAATCTCGGAAACTTCTGCGACCGCTGTAAACTCAACAGCTAATACAGGCTGTACTTGAAGACTTGCGGCTAACAATAAAGAGCTAATAATATGTCGTTTAAACTTCATGTCTAATCCTTAATTTGTTGTAAATAAGTAATCACTTTTTGCGTATACTCCGATACGTTTTCAGTTGATGATTGTTGTAAATAATATAAATAGGTTTTTGCAATCGCCGTTTGCTTTAGCTGCAAATAAATATCTGCGATATTTGCCTGATTTTCTATATTGTTATGATTCAGTAAGCTAGCTTGCTGAAAAGCTGACAATGCCCGACTGTACTGTTTTTTATATTTTAATACCGATCCATAATAAACCCAGCTATCCGCATGACGGGGTGACTCTTGAATAGATTTCCTTAAAAATCCAGCTACTTTATCGATGGACTTTCCTTGATCAAATAAAATTTTAGCCTGTTGAAAGTAAGCATTACTCTTTGCACTGTATTTTGTATCAAAAATTAAAAAACCTTGCTGGTTTAATACTGCTGATAATAAATCAGAATTAAGCGCTTTCTGTTGCCCTTCACCACGACTCGCTTGAAAAAAATCTAATTCTGCCTGAACAGACTTATTTGGCTCCATAAAACTCAAAACTTGTTTTGAGCGAGAGTATGCTATCGATTGCTGCTCATTAGCCAGCGCTGGTAATAATAAAATATCTAACAAACTCTGCCCAATACGGTCTAAGCCGCCAACCTGATCTTTAATCTGTGCAAACAACTCTGGATTAGCAGGTAATTGCTGTAACCAGTCTAAATCATAGTTTTTTGCCTCAGTCGTTAATACCTGCCGTAAAAGCTGACGAGTTTGAAAAGGTGTTGCATCTGATACAGGATAATTAACTAAATAATAGTCTTTACTTAACTGCTGCCATTTATAAAAATACGCTTCACGTAATAAGCCTAAATCAAAGTAATAACGTGCTAATAGCGCATTATTTTTTTTACTTTCTGCCTGAGTAAATAAATGACGTAATAAATATTCAATGCGCTTCTGAGGCAATAAATTCACCTTAAGCTGTGATAATTCAGCTCCCTTTAGTGCTGTCACGCGGCGATGACGCATTTTATCTGACGTATTTTCTAATACCTTTACTGCAACTGCATTTAAACTAAAATCATAAAAGTCGCCTGACTGAATTAGTTCATCTACATCAGCTCCTAATCGTCCTTTAAAACCATGCTGCTTTAACGCAAGAAAATCAGCTTGCTGTAACACATAACGCTTTAATAAAGCCTGTGTTTGCAGCATGGTTTCCCCTTCATAATGCATGGCAGGTTGAGACCCATCCCCTTTTTCTTGCTCAGCAATCACAAAAAGCCATTCACCCTGCGTATAAACACCAACAGGGCTTTGCACATACTGTTGCTGATAAATTAATATGGGCGACTGTCCCTGCTCATCCCCATAGCTTGGAGTCGTTATTAAGGTACTAACGATTAAAGCTAATCTCACCCATCGAGTATTCATTTTTTCTTAAACCTATTACTCTAGACATAAAAAAACGGGCATAAAGCCCGTTATCTCAATACTAATCTTTATAGTTATTATCCCATTCAGGGGGAGTAGGCATCCCTAGGCTCACCGCATAAATATCATTTTGCTTTGCAAAACGAGGATTAGCTTTGATCTGACGAATCATATCTTGTATATATTCATCTTTATCGTCATTCCACGCAATAATCTTTCCCGAGGTTTTATGTGCTCCTGGACTCGCTTCTGCAACAGCAATTGGCAAATCAATCCCCGCATCATCTAGGTAAATAGCCACCATTTGCTTACCCATAAAGCCTTCTTCATAGCCTTTATCACAACCAAAACGTGATCCTCTAATACCTGTTACCTGGCAACCAATCGGTAATTTATTACCTAACTTATTGGCAATCACTTTCAAAGCATTAATAGCTGCTTGCTTAATCGCATCTGCCTCATTTTTTTTAGTAAAACCGCCAACAATTGCTCCTGATGGTAATCTAAAAATAGTTCTCCTGGCGCGACCTTCCGCCATATCCGCCTCAATAATCTCATCTGTTTCAAAGTCAGTAATTTGATAATCAACTCGAATAATATAAATAAGCTCGTTTTTACTTCCGCGATCGTACTCTTCCGTTACCGAAGAAATACCTCCCGTTAAACCATAATTAGCATTCAGTCCTTTCCCAAGACGCATCGTATCTCTAGCACTGGTTGTACCTAGATCCTGAAATTTCTTTTCAGCCCATTTTCCTTTTTGTCCTAAATGCCTTGAAACTAAAGTAAAGCGCTTTAATTTAGAGAGTTCTGTTTCCAGCATAGTGGAAAGCACTTCAACAGGGACTGTGTCGTAGCTTTTATAATCTTTATTTGCGAAAAAATTTGCTGACAAAACAAGGCGCTTATAATTTTTCTGACTATAATTTTGAGGCAAATTGACCTCGCGATCTCCATCCTCATATTCAGCTCTTGTCTGGGTCGATAAATCAGGATCTATCTGAATACCTTGCGATCCATCGGTACAAGCATTCAAAGATAAAAATAAGCTAGCATATAGTAAAGCTCGCGTACTATGAATCATCATTCATTCCTCATTTTGTTTCATTTATTAAAATTCTAATTTTGGGTATAACTAAGGGCTGTTGCCGTTTCATAAAAACGACTTAACTTCAGTCAATTTTGAAATGACAACAGCCCTTAATATCAAGCTTACTATCGGCCTTTGTACTCTAACATTGCCACATATACAATTCGTGTTTCTACCATAAATTCCAAAGCTTCTTCAGTGTATAGTAATTGATCTTTAGCATGATCAATCGCTTCAAGAGTTGAAAATGCAGCCATCGGGTTTGTTATATACTCTTTGTAGTCAAACCCCATTATACCGAAAGCCATTTTCGTCGCTTCTGCAGCATAGTCAACCGCTACATTTAATAGATTAATATTGTTACGGAGATATTTTTGATATTCGGCTTTATCCTTTTTACCCAATGCAGCAAAAGCCTTGTTATACTCAGCTTCACCTTTTTCCATACGCACAGTTTCTAAAATTTTAGCGACCTTACTACTTTCAATACCCTTTTTATATTTGTCCTCTAATTTGACAGTTTTCGCATAAAGTCCCGCAATACCATCTGTAATTAACTTTCCGGAAGGTATTCCCATATCAGCTGCAACCATATCTGGTCTATTTGCATTATAAAGATCATATGCCGTAGTTCCGTCTTCTTTTAATTTTTTATCAGCACAACCAATTACAGTTAACGCAAGGCTGCTAACAAGCAGAAGAGATAATGTCGATTTCATAATACTTTTTTTAATCATTTTCATTGAGTTGAGTTGAGTTGAGTTGAGTTGAGTTGAGTTGAGTTATAAACTTTATATTTATTTAGAATATATGTCCACTCTACAAATAACTTTATGTTAAAAACATGAGGTGATATACAGAATTAATTATTTTTCTCCATACCCAGATAGGGCGAACTGGGGTATTATTAATTTGTGACGTGGCAGTGGCTAAGAAGACATCTCACCCAAATAAAATTTTGACCTATTAAATCAATTTCATTTTAGCACTATATTAATATGTTGATATGTTTTTACTTACTATTTTTCATAATATTAACTTTAAGCAATTAGGTGATTATTTAGAAAATAACCTACTATAGAATTCATAAAAAAGGGAGACTAAGTCTCCCTTTTTTATTTAATAGGCCTAACTTGATTAATCTTCCATTGCCGCAATGCCAGCCGCCATTTCATCAAAAGACTTCTTCGCTTTAAATTCTTGCCATAAAGCTTTGTCATTCTTCATGCTTGTTTTCACAGCTTTTTCCACTTCTTCTCGGGTTCTAGATTCATCCAAACCAACTAATACAAACTGTCTGCCTTCTGGTCCAACACGAGATTTATAGGTTTTTGCCATTGATAAAGTTTGGCTAGAAATGGTTTTAATTGTGCTACTTGCCGCGGCATCAACCGTTTCCGTATCGCCCATTCCCGTTGTTCCAATATAGTTTTTAACCATTTTCGAAACTTTCACTTTAAATTGCTCGGCTAAGTTACCTAAAGCATCCGCTTTCGCTCTGTTCTTCATAAAAGCAACACCAGCGCGTGATTTTTCAGAAACACCTGTTGCTTGTACTTCCAAACCAGGTAATGGCTCATCACACACCCAGCCTGGTGCCGCTTGTTGATTAGGGAATACACAATCCGCAACTGGCTGTATAGGTGCTGGCGCTGCAGTAGGTTTTACATTTTGCCCACACGCTGTTAAGCCAACAGCTAGTACAATAAACGCAGGTTTGATTAATTTCATACTCATTTCCTTTTTAAAATAAAAAATATTAACACATTTAACTTAAGGTTGATATTTAGCCATTCTTGTTGCAACTCGCTTAACATAATCTTTGGTTTCATCATGCGGCAAATGCTTACGTAAATGTTTATACACCTCACGCGGCGAAAGCTTATTAATTTCAACGACCGCTTTATTGATATTATATGAGCCTATAAAACTTTTAGCTACATTTCCAGAACCCGTATTATAAGCCGCAATAGCACAAAATAACCGACTTGTTCTATCTTCAATTTTTCTTAAATAACGATGATATAAAATATGTAAATAAGCCCCGCCTATCGCAATATTCTTATCACCATTATAAAGATACGACGGCGCCAACACTTTGGCTTTGCCAAATAAATACTGTGTTGCATCTTTTCCAGCACTCCTCGGCACAATTTGCATTAAACCATACGCAGGTACATGTGATTTTGCACGCGGATTAAAATTACTTTCTGTTTCCATAACCGCATAAACTAAGGCGACCGGAACATTTTCTTTCCTAGCAATTTCTAACACTCTATCGGAATAACGACCTGCTTTATCAGATAATTTTGCAGGAATCTTAAAGCTTAATTTGAGGACTTTTTGATTATTCACACTCCGCACATTCACTGCGGCAGAATCCGTCATTGTTTGTGAAAGCTGCTCGATCATCATGTCATCGGCTGACTGTAGTTTTTTCACTAACGGCTGCATCACTTTTTCTGTCGCTGATGGAACGGCTGTTTTTACTACTGTCGGATGTTTTTTTAAGGCTGCTTCTACTTTTTGTGCAACCACATTATTTTCAAATGCTTGTTTTTCTGTTGTCGCCAATAAACTACTTACGCTGGCTTTAGCTTTGGCTAATGCTTTCTGAGTTGATGTGTTTTTATCGACTAAAACTTCAATTTCAATTTCCCCGGTTTTAAAATTAACCGATTGTCGAATTGACTCACCTTTTGAATAATCAACCCAGGTCTCTGGAGTGCTTTCTTTATAATCGCCCCATTGCTGGGTTATTTTTTGACTGTATTTTTTAGATTCTTGTACATAAGTTTTTTGGAAGTCATTAAAGCCATCCTCTAACTCTTGCTTATATTGAGCAAACTCGTGCTCAGTCGTGGTTTTATAGCTTGCTGCCGCTTGCTGTTCTTGCGCTTTAAAATCATCAAACTCATCAGCAATGATAGCGGGGGACACAGCAACAGATAACAATAGTGCAATTAGTTTTTTATTCATTTACTTATCCTCCAATACAACCCACATATATAGTTTTTGTACCGCATTATCGCTCCATACTGCTTTTACCTTAGCCTTTACTTCTACAGCTCCTTTTGCTGTAGTAATAACCGATAAAGTAGTCATGGATGTGCGCCCAGTAAAAGTATTATTATGTTCCTCAACTTTTTTATTTACAACTGCATCTTGCGCAACTTCCACTCCATTTTGTGAAACTGACAACTCCGTCAATGCTGACTTAAATAATATTTCACGCGTTTTTTCAGGCCTAACATGCTTTGTCATATTAACCACGATACCTTCACTTGGTTTTTTATTCACCCAACAAGGACGCCCATTACTTTCTATTTGATTCGCAATACAAACCACATTTTGTGATTCGCTTGTCGTAGCACATGCACTAAGCACAGTTAAAAAAGTTAATGCTACAATTTTTTTCGTGACTGATATCATCTTGGTATTTTCTATTTTGCAGTTGTGTAAGTTAAGGTCGATTCTGAAATTAATTCATGTTTTTTTTTATGTAGCTTCAAACCGCGTACTGAACGTAGCGCCTGTATCACTCGCCCTTTACTGCCTTGGATTACATAATAGCCATTATCATAGTCGTAGCTGGGTAGATTTTTAAAGGCTTTATTTGATGCGATCAGTTGCAAATGTTCTACCCCATGCGGCGGAATCACATCAAACGCAGCAACTTCCACATAATGATTCGCTTGCTCAGCAGAAATATAGCGTACAAATTGCTCATTCCCCTGCCCATCGTTAAGCTCTAACAAATAAGACATTTCATCATTTTCTTGCGTAATATGCCCAATAATATAGTAGTAGCCTGGCTTATTTAAACGTACAAATAATTTGACCCGCTCACCTATTTTATAATACAGGGCCTCAGACCCGTCCTGGGTTTTTAATTCAGCATGGAATGCAGTGTTTAATACGACATTATTATTGAAGACATTTTCAAATTCAACGGCTGCCGGTTTAGACCGAAAGGCTTCATGCGCCGACTTTTCTATAATGACGCTATTTCTATTGATGACTTTATAGTCCAAATCAACCAGTTTATAGCTTAAATAAATATCACCTTTTTCTAAAATTTCATATTCCCCTTGCAGAGTATATTTTGCTACCTTTTCAGAGCTCACCGTTGATAAATAAGCTGACATATATTCTTTGACGGCATGAGCAAAAGGCGTGACTTCTTGGGTGTTTTTCACACGTGCAGCTTGTACAAAAATATCACTAACTGATATATTCTTAGTTAATACTTTTGCCGCAAAACCTAATGAATTCGCTTTATTTCCTAAACGCTTTAGTTCACTTTTTAAGTCATTAGGTTTTATATCCAGTCTTGATGAACTTTTAGCGCCTAATGCACTCGCCACTACGCGTTTTTTATCATATTGCTCAATAAATCCCAGTAATTCTTCAATGACTTGATAGCGCTGCTCAACCTGTTTAAGTGTTTTCAGGCGCTCAACAGACTGCTCTATCTGCACTAACAGCTTATCTAAATCACGTTTATATAGAGGAAGTGAAATTTTGCTATCAATCCAGACTAAAAAACGTACATTATCTGAGGCATCGCTCAGACGTTGATATTGTCCACCGAGAATCGGCAAGTCAGATTTTGTATTTACTTTTACCACGCTACCACAGTCACCTAAATTATTAGTACAGAGATTGACGACTTTAAATACATCAATACGAATACTACTAATAAGATTTTCTAAGGCATCACGTCGTGCTTCATTTGCTATATTGCCATAACCTAAACCCTTTATTTTTACGTATGCAGAAGATGTATTATTTGCACTTTTTATTGCGGGCTGTTGTTCAATTCCAGCACTGAGTTCATCCTTAACATACTGATTTTTTGTATGACTTATACCCGAAGGTTGCGTTGGTTTGCTTGGTTTAGACGTTGTCGTACAGGCAGTCAGTAGAATCGCAATAAGCACTGCATAAAATGGCTTCTTTAACACATTTACACCCTTTACTTAATTCATTATTATTTCAATGGTATTAACAGGATTATACACAGCCTCTATTTCTTTAGGAAAGAAGCCTTGTTTAATTTAATAACGCGCCTTTACCTAAAGCTCTAACTTTCTAACCACTCATAAATTTCAGTCAATGCAGGGTCACATTTACTACAAGTCGTACCACACGCACCGCCCATATCTATTTTTGCGACTTTTCCTTTTGCTATCCATTTATTCAACATACCGCGCAATGCATCGGCATCTATATCAAAATGATTAGCCATCTCCGCCAGAGTCAACCGGTGTTGCTGTTTTAAATAATCACGTAATTCAGATAAGATCATGCGGCCTCCTGTTGCTCAGTTCGTTTACCTGTTAGCCATAAGCCAAAAATCACTAAGGCAAAAACACTGACTAAGCTAAGCACCCACGCTATCGATGATTCTTGGTGTGCGTTAATCGTTGCTAACTGATAAAAGATAGTCGCACTCATATAGGCAATCCCCGTTGTCCAAAGCACAACAAAAATAGTCCAACCCGTTCCTGTTTCACGTTGAATTGCAGCGGTTGCAGCAACACAGGGTGCATATAATAAAATAAACAATAAATAAGAAAATGCGCCGGCTTTACCATCAAAACGCGCCTGCATTTCACCAAAGGTTCCAGCACTCACTTCTTGTGCATCCGCAGCAACCTCTAAATTAGTCACATCGCCAATATTTAAACCTAGCGGATCTAATAGATTATCAGCGAGACCCATAAAGTTATCGGGAATCGTCATTAGCGCTTCTAGCATTGCGTCATTAAAATCAAACACAGTTTCTTCTTGCTCAATGCCTTCTTCTGCAAGCTGTGTGTAAAGTGCATCTAACGTTCCTACTACGGCTTCTTTAGCTAAAATACCGGTAAAAATCCCCACGGTTGCAGGCCAATTTTCGTCTCTAATCCCCATCGGCTTAAATATAGGAACTAAGCCGCGCCCAATTTCACTGAGCACTGATTTTTGGGTATTTTCTTTACCAAAACTACCATCCACGCCCAGTGAATTTAAAAAATTAAGCACTAATACCATCGGCACAATCACTTTACCGGCATTCACTAAAAAGCTTTTTAAGCGATCCCAGGTACGAATCGCAATGCTCTGAAAAGTCGGCAAATGATAATTCGGTAATTCCATCACAAAAGGCGTTCCAGACCCTTTGAAAATGGTATGTCGCATAATCAATCCGGTTAAAACAGCAACAATAATTCCCAAAATATATAAAGAAAAAACAATATTCTGCCCACCGACAGGAAAAAATGCCGCTGCAAATAAGGCGTATACAGGTAATCTTGCACCGCAGGACATAAACGGATTCATGATATTAGTTAGAATTCTATCGCGACGACTTTCTAAGGTACGCGTCGCCATAATCGCAGGGACATTACAGCCAAAACCCACAATCATCGGCACAAAGGATTTCCCCGGTAGTCCTATCATGCGCATAAAGCGATCAACCACAAAAGCCGCACGCGCCATGTAGCCGGAATCTTCTAATAATGACAAGACTAAAAATAAAAAACCAATAATCGGTATAAAGGTCGCGACGACTTGCACGCCACCACCTGCACCTTGCGCCAGTAAAACCACCAACCATTCAGGAAATGATAAGGCTTGTAGTAATAAGGCGAAGCTATCAACAAAAATGGCTTGTGCGGCTTGGTCAAAAAAATCAATAAAAGCACTACCTATATTAATGGTGATCATAAACATCAGATACATAACCATTAAGAAAATAGGAATACCTAAATAGCGATTCAACACCCAATCATCGATTTTATTCGTGGTATCACGGCTGATTTCATGTTTTTTATTAACACAGGCTTGGCTAATTTTATGCACCAATCCATAACGTGCATCGGCGGCTAAGATATCGATTTCTTCATTCGCCATCTCTTCAATATTAGCTTCCAGTTCTGCGGCTAATTGCTGTGCTTCTACCCCGGCTATTTTTTGTGCCAAGGTATCGCGTTCTAATAAGCGTATCGCTAACCAACGTAAATCACAGTTGTGTTGCAGCGCTTTTTCTTCTAACAGCAAAGATAAGGTAGTGATCGCTCGCTCTATTTCAGCGTGATACTTAACGTCTAAAATAGGCGTTGTTTGTGCAACGGTCGCCGCATTAATTTGTTGTTTTAATACTTTAATTCCTTGCCGTGTAGATGCGGAAACAGCAACCACTGGGCAGCCTAACTCTAAAGATAGCTGTTTAATATCAATGACCAAGCCACGTTGTTCTACTACATCCATCATGTTTAACACAACAATCATAGGCACACGCATCTCAATCAACTGAGAGCTTAAATATAAGTTACGCTCAATATTAGAGGCATCTAAAATATTAATCACTAAATCAGATTCTTTAGCCGCCACAAAATCTCTAGCGACTTGCTCATCCAGTGAAACTTCATTATCTGATTCTAAAGAGTAAGTGCCCGGCAAATCCACAACAGAAATTAGCACGCCATCCTGTGTGTACTCACCTGTTTTCTTTTCTACAGTAACGCCCGGCCAATTGCCGACATGTTGTCGCGCGCCTGTTAAGGCATTAAACAAGGTGGTTTTTCCACAGTTAGGATTACCCACCACAGAAACTGTAAAATTTGCCTTCATGCGATCTTCTCTATACTTAATATATCTGCTTCATCTTTACGTAAAGTTAAAGAAAATCCGCGCAATGCAATTTCAATAGGGTCACCTAAAGGCGCAAAGCGCACAATCGAAAACTCAGTTCCAGGCGTTAAACCCATGGCTAATAAGCGTTTACGGTAAACACGTCCCTGCTTACTAAATCCTGAGACACGTCCTTTATCGCCTATTTTTAAATCTTTTATGCTGATATCCAATTCCTAACCCTCAAATCCATCTAATTGATAATCATTCTCATTAGTCAAATATATCACACCCCACTGCTTTCTTCAGTATTTTCTAGCACGCTTAAGTTCATACTTTATAATAGCCATTCAATCTTTTGTTGCGTATTACCTGCTTCACCTTATGATCCCTTACTTAGACCCTGACTACCCTAATCAAACTTTTCCCGCTCTAAGCGAGGCACTAACCGACCCCGATGGCTTATTAGCGGCAGGCGGTTGCCTTTCAGAAGAGCGCCTTCTAAGCGCCTATGCGAATGGCATTTTTCCTTGGTATGGCGAGGAAGACCCTATATTATGGTGGTCACCAGACCCGCGCTTAATCATCTTTCCAGACCAGCTGCATATTTCTAAAAGCTTAAAAAAAACCTTACGTAAACAGCCGTTTTCAATCACTTTTGATCAAGCCTTTGCCAATGTTATTGTTGCTTGCTCCCAACCCCGGACCGGCGAAGCAGGCACTTGGCTGAGTATAGAAATGCAAGCAGCTTATATTAATTTACATCAACAAGGTCACGCACATTCAATAGAAGCTTGGTGTGAAGGTCAATTAGTGGGTGGCTTATACGGCGTTGCAATCGGAACCGTGTTTTTTGGAGAGTCTATGTTTCATACCCAAACCGATGCCTCTAAAATAGCGTTTGTTACACTCATTCAAAAACTTAGCGAATGGGGCTATCAATTAATTGACTGCCAAGTGCATTCTGAGCATTTAGTTAGCTTAGGCGCAGAAGAAATCCCTCGCCAGCATTTTATGGGTTTACTTGAGCAATATAAAATAAAATCACCCAACACACAGGCATGGCAGCCATGATATCTATCCCTCTTTTTTTAGACGATAATCACCCTTGCAGCTATTTAGAAAAAAGGAATGCGCAATTTGCTTATGTACACCCTGATTTCCCTTTAAGCACTGATATTTACTCGGCATTAATAGATCAAGGTTTTCGCCGCAGTGGCGAGCACACTTATCAAACACAATGTACAAACTGTAGTGCCTGTATCCCTGCAAAATTGGCGGTGAATGATTTTACCCCTTCGCGGCAACAACGCAGAACTCTTAAAAAAAATAGCGATGTGCAAGTTAATATCAAACCGGCTGAATTTGATGAAGCCCATTTCAAACTGTATCAACATTATTTAAAGAACCGCCATGCGGATGGGGTAATGGAAAATTCCAGCAAAGAAGACTATCTATCTTTTTTTACATCGAGTTGGTGCGATACTTATTTCGTCGAATTTCTCATTAAAGAAGAACTCGCCGGCATTGCAGTTATCGATCATTTAAGTAATGGTTTATCAGCAGTTTATACTTTTTTTGACCCTAAATTTTCTACCCGAAGTTTAGGTGTGTATGCAGTTTTATGGCAAATTGAACATGCAAAATCACTGCAACTCGAAAGCCTATATCTAGGGTTTTGGATAGAAGATTGCCAGAAAATGTCTTACAAAACCAACTATCGACCTTTACAAGGTTTAATCGATCAACAGTGGCAAGATATTTAAGCGTAATTCTGTGTATAATTCCGTAAAAATCCCCTCTTAATTAAGGAACCCAAATGAGTAATGTTTTTAGTTTTACAGGCACTATCGGCAGAGATGCTGAAGTAAGATCAACGCCTAACGGTCAATCGGTACTTAATGTAACCGTTGCCAACAACACTGGTTTTGGTGACAGACAACAAACACTTTGGGTGAGAGTTGCTTTATGGGGTAAACGCGCCGAAGGATCTTTCCCTAGCTACCTAAAAAAAGGCCAGCAAGTATTTGTTTCAGGTGAATTAACACAAAGTGAATACCAAGCAAATGATGGTACAACACGTACTAGCTTAGAATTAAACGCGAATATTATTGATTTAGTTGGCGGCAAGCGTGCAGATCAAAATGCGCCGATGCAACAACAGCAGCAACCACAACAAAATCGCCCACAAGCTGCACAACAGCCAGCACAACAAGCACCGCAGCAAGGTTATGGTGCTAATGATAGCTATGATGACGTGCCCTTCTGATTCGCATAAGAAATAATATGTCAACTTACTTTAAAGTTTATTTAATATTTATTCTTTAAAAACATACCAGTAGAAAGACTTATTGCCTTTAATTTCTGTAAAGTTATTAAAGGCTTTTTTATGGTTATTCAATAATGCATTATAAAAGTTCACATATATAGTTTTTTGTAACGATAGGAAACATAAATTAACACAATATAAATTAAGGGACAAAATTCATATAACTGTTAATTCCAGCGGCCTTCCAATCCATCTTCTATGTGACGGATGGTAAAGTTCATTACTACAAAGAGGCCCTAAGATTAATCGCCCGATGCCTACTATATTATTGCTGGCATCGAATATGATAGTAAGGGTTTACGCACTCAAGTTATAAAGATAAAAGACTCCCTCTACTACCCAAAGAAACAAGAATTCACAAATAGGCAATGATGATATAGATTTCACTTTCTTGTTGAAGATGTATTTTTCAGGCCTAAGAATTTCAGAGCCTTTACTACACTATATGAACTATCACCTTAGCTTGTTATTTTTTGTGGCTCCCTATAGAAATGGCAACAACCCCTAAATCGTATTCTATGATTTGCAGCTGTTTAACCTGAATCCATACCCCTTCAACAGAAACCAAGCAACTAGCATAGCTATCACTAATTATAAAAATAGGCACAAACTCCTAAACTAATACTTCAATCAGCATATCCGAAAATAATCATTTTTATTTTTCTTCAGCTTTGTCGAACATCTGAAAGTTAACAGATCAGGGCCTTCCTTGAATACCGTTGTAATATAGCGTGACAAGATTTATTCTTTTAACAGGGACGATTCTTACCTGACCAAAAAAATGCTGACAAGTGCCATATACCAGCTATACGGCTTATCAATCACACTATCGTACACTCAAGGTCCACCTTTTATATTCAATTGAGGCCGGTTTCATTGCATAAATCTCACCCAACATACAACTTCCCCGCTTAAGAACTGATTAACACCGCCATATGTTGTGACATAAGCTCTCCGATTCGGCAGTAGCTTGTTTTCTTTTGTTTCTACCATATAAAGCTCTTAATTCACTTTATTATTGACTACAGAAGTTACTATATTGATCGAACATAGACAAGGTTACTCCAAAAAAATAATACCTGACACAAAAGCGGGCACCATAAATATTAGAAACAAGTATTTAACTTAGCTTTTTGTAGGTGATCTACCTATGCTATTTTTCTAAAATAAAAAATGTGATATATACATCATAATATCACAAGTCATTGATTTATAAGTATTTATACATTGACACCAAGGGTTGTCATGCTATCATCTACATTTTAAATGTCTGAAAGGTAAAGATGAAAAATACACACCAAGATGCATATTGCTCTAATAACATAAGTTTAAAAGAGTTACCTACCTACCTACCTAATTCTTACAATTGACTTCCCTGAAAAATAAACATTCAGGTCTCGAACCATAAGATCTAGAGTAACTGGAAAATGGGCAGAATGATTCAATGGACGGACTGCAAGGACCTCATTAAGACCCTTAGCGAAGAAAGACTAATGAAAGTTGAAATAATTAGACATAAAACAGGCGACTTATTGCCATTATTATTTGATGACGATAATTTACCCATTCCTGCACCAAACGAATTCATCATTAGTCGAAGAGCTTTAAGCCCGAACACTTTAGTTAGAAATCTTCGCGAATTAACCATTCTTTATCGATGGCTTAAACAAGAAAAAATAGATTTAGAAAGTCGAATTTTGTCAAAGAAAGCATTTACTGAAGCCGAAATAAAAGGTGGATTAGTTGAATTTTTAAGACGAGATCAAGAAAACCGACATAGTGTAAAAAAGCTGACTGTAAAGCCTAATACCTTCAATCAGAGACTAACCTCCATAAGACAATACCTTGCTTGGTATTTTGATATCACTATAGGCTCATTACCTTCAGACTCTCAGGTTTTTGATCAACTTAGGGAAAATAAAAACAGATTACTTAAGCTACTAGAAAGCTCATTTATAAATGCGCCTCCTACCAATAGATCTATGAGAAAGGGACTGAATGCTAATGAAATTGAGTATTTAATGAGCATTCTTGAGCCAACTAATCAATATGGCTTTAGTCGAGATCCAGCAGTTCGTTATCGAAACTATGTTTTAACTATGATTATGCTTTATTACGGATTAAGGCCTGGAGAATTGCTGAGCCTAAAAGTAGAAGATATTGAGATTGGCGCTATATCCTGTATTAGAGTTGTTCGTAGAAAACCTGATCCAACAGATACGAGAAAATCACGCCCAGAAATCAAAAGAAATGGTCGTGTACTACCGATAGATGATCCATCCTTTGCTAAAAACTTAGATATTTACATAACAAAATGGCGTGATGTTCTTGAAGATAAAGCCGATAAAGAATCTGACTATCTTATTTTAAGTCACGATGGCAACCCTCTTTCTCAATCATCAATCACTCAGCTGTACCAACTAATACGCAGAAAATACCCATCTGAATTACCCTCTAACTTAACAGCCAAAGCTCTAAGGCATAGTTTTTCTTCGCAAATGGAACGGACTCTGCGAGTCTCAGGCATGGATGAGGATAAGCGAAAACAAGCGCTTGCTTACTTAAGAGGTGATAGCAGCCTTTCATCTCAAGAAGTTTATATTGCCCAAGAGATAGAAGAACAAGCAAATATTGCATTAAAAAAATATCAACAAAATTTAATTACTGAGGACGTGCCGTGGTAAAGGAAACAAATATTAATAAGCTAATAGATGAAAATGATTGGCTAGATTCGACTTCAACAATAACTTCTCGTGAAGGAAAAGAGATTGATTCGTCTGGTGAAAAATGGGCATTACCCTACTCCATCTGGGAAAACACCACAATAGATTTTACAAAAATAGAGAATACAAAACTCCGGTGGGCTCTAAAGGCTCATGTTAAAGATAGACTAGAGAGAGTATCTATTCATGCTGGGTATTCAACATATAGTCATGTATTTAATGAATTTTTAAAACATGGAAACAAATTTAATATCTTTTCGACTAATGATTTTAAAGAGCAACTTATATCTCTTGTCGAAGAAAGCATAGCAACAGCAAGAGAAAAGCATCGTCTTTGGGCTCTATACAGACCTATTCAGTGGTATATCTACTGTGCTGAAAATTATCCAGAGCTTGGTTTTTGCCCTGCCTTTGCATTAGAACTTGAAGGAATGAGTATTCCAGGAAACCCCAAAGGTGAGGCGGTACGAATGGAAGACCCTGATAAGGGCTCCTTACATAGGTCACTAGAGTTACCATTACTTATAAAGGAGCTAAAAAGAGATACTAGCCAAGAATTAGAGCATCTTCAGCAAAAAGCAGCACTGGGATTATCAATAGCATTGGGCAGAAACCCTGCTAACCTAACTTATTTGCGTGAAAAAGATTTCATTAACCTTACCCCTGATGCAGAGGATCCTTGTTTTGTTATAAAGATGCCTCGTATTAAGAAAGGACAATTAAGCCCCCGTGATGATTTTCTTGAGGAGTACCTCGAACCATTATATGAAAAACTTATTCTTGAATTAATCAAAAAAAATAATCAAATCAATTCTAGCTTAGAATTTAACGGGAAAATAATACCTAATCCAAGACCTTTATTTACCAACTTAAAAAGTAATAAATCGGCGATCGCATCAAAAGATTGGGAAAATGCATACAACATGACAAGTTCAAATATCACAGGCTTATTAAAAGGGTTTGTTACAAGACATAACATCATCTCCCCAATAACGGAAAATCTTTTAAATATTACTACTAGACGATTGAGATATACCTTAGCGACAACCCTAGCCGCAGAAGGAGTTAGCAAACAAGAACTTGCAAGAATCTTAGATCATACTGACACCCAGCATGTTCTTGTTTACTTTGAAATGGCTGGCAAGATAATTGAGCATTTAGACAAAGCTACCGCAAAGGGTTTTTCTCGTTATTTAAACTTCTTCAACGGTAAAGTTATTGAAAATGATGAGACTGCTATCAATGGCGATAGAGAAGATAAGCACTTATCATTTATTGATGAAGAAAAACCACTGGATCAACAAGAAATTGGGGTTTGTGGGGAATCAAGTATTTGTCATTTAGACCCGCCTTTTTCTTGTTACCTCTGTCCAAAATTTCAACCTTACCGACATGCTGATCACGAATATGTACTTGATTGTTTGTTACGAAGTAGAGAGATAAGGTTAGAAAAATATGAAAATTCACGTTTAGGTATTCAATTAGACGAAGTTATCGCAGCTGTTGCACAAGTCACGGAACTATGCCCAAAGGAAGAATCAAATGTCTGATGGCAGAGCAATAAGAAAAACAAAGGTCATCCGATTTATTGACCGCTTAGAGAAGAATAGGCAATTGAACCTTGAAGGCTTAATAACAAAAGCACACATGCTTAAGCTGAAAGGATTTGAAAAGATAAATTGGGATGAAAATCTTTGGGAGATTACTGGGGGTAGGCTTATAAAAGTAGGAGGGAAGAACTCAGAAGGCATCTCTCTGAATTTTCGTTATGCCCCTAAATTAGGCCAAGATGACCTTGTTGACGACTGGAATAAAGTTGCTAAATCTCTCATGATGCTGAGGTTTCACAGAAGAAATCAGGATGTTTCTAATCAGAGAGATTTTATAACTGTTGTTGGATACATTGCATATTCTGCCATTCAATTAGGACTTGGTTTAATTCGGTTAACACCAGAGGCTTTGGATTCTGCATGCACTCTTATTTCAGACAACTATAGCGAGTCCAAAGCTTATAATCACCATAAGATGGTAGCTGAATTTGCAGCTCATTGTGATGCAAATGGGTTGTGTCGCATTGTTTTTCAATATAAATATGCGGGAATGAAGAGACCTGATAGTGTTAACGGAGTTGGCCACAAGAGAGTTGATGATCCGTCAGTACAAGAGACAAAAAGTGATAAAATTATTGACCCATTAGTTTTTAAGGTTCTTGGTGAGTTATATCAAAATGTTCCGAGAACTCATAAATATAGATTTTATGTCCTATTGTTAAGTTTATTAGCATTTCTTGGTCGGCGTTTTAGTGAAATTGCACTATTACCATATCAGGACATGCAAACAGATATTGATGGGTATGAATATATAGAGTATTTTCCACGCAAGCAATCTCAAGGTGATGTGTTTACACCAAAGCGAAAGCTTTACATGCCATCGGAGGTTTTGCCGCTTGTGCGTGATGTAATTCAAGAGCTTGATGAAATGTGTAAGCCAGCCAGAGAAACTGCTAAGGAAATGCTTAAAGTTAAAGGTGTAGACCTTAGGTTTCTGTTACCTTTTGATGAAAATAAAAGATTTTATAAAGATGATTTGAAGGAACTTGGTTTATCCCCTTCTCTTTTAGGTGTAAACGGATGGATTAGAAAAAATGGTTTCAGCAACCCTGATTACGAGAAACTTTCAAAACAAGGTATCAAACCAACTAACCCTAGCAGATATACAAGTAAAGAGGGAATTATTGCCTATTGTAGCAAAGATTATTTTGACTTCCATCTTGCAGCTACCCATATAGACCAGCAGAGGCAAGAATACTACCTTAATGACCTACTATTAGTTAGGCATCCAGGTATATCTGGAGGTGTATGTTCACATTGGATTGCTAGTAAATGTACTCACTCAATGTTGACCACGTTTTTTCGTTTTTTCCCTTCTCTAGCAAAAGAATATGCCCATGCAAGCATTGAAGTAGATTTTGCAAGTCACCATTTTCGTCACACACTTAACACCCTATTAGATGAAGGCGGCTTAAGTGACCTGCTCCAAACAGAATGGTTTGGTAGGACAAACCCCAGAGATACCAAAGCTTACCAGCATACAAGTCGTGAAAAGCGTGCATTAATGCTCCGAGAAGACATTAAGAAAGGGAGTGTAGGTGGAAAGCTGGTTGAACAAATTAATATATTACCCGTTAATGTACAAGATGCCGTTTTAAAAGCTAGAGTAAATGCTGTCCATGATGTGGGTACAGGAATATGTGTTCATAACTTCGCGCAGACTCCTTGTGAACGTCACCTACAATGTTCTGCCGATTGTAATGACTATGTATGGGCAAAAGATGATAAAGGCCGTATAGATGAGCAGAAACGCCAATATGCACTAACTTCATTAGCTCGCGAAACAGCGGAGCTACGTCTTAATACTAAAAAACCAAAAAAGAGCAGCGATTGGCTGGCTCATAACGATAAAAAGCTAAAAACATTATCTAAACAACTTACTGATAATGGCGTTGTTGATTTTGATCCAAAAAAATATTTAGAGGAGATAAATAGTGACTAAACGTTTCCGAAGAATGACAGAATCTGATATTAAAACCATTATTGCTGATTTAGACCGTTGGGCTTTGGGGCAATTAGGGTCTAAACTTACTTGGGCTATTTTGGAAGAAAGATTTGGCTTTAGTAGGCAATCTTTACAAGCAAAATCTGAAATAAAAGCTGCATATGACTATGCAAAACAGTCACTTTCTGGCAGGTTAGTTAAAACAAAAGAGCAAACGACTAAAGAAAATGAAGGTTTAGTTTCCGAATTAAACCGATTAAAGCTTGAGCTGGAAGATTATAAGCGCCAAGAATCACTCTGGAAGGTACGCTGGCAACAGATCGCTTTTCATATCAGACAAAAAGGCATACAAGTTCAAGCTGCCGATAAACCAATACCCGAAGGGGCAGAAAAGCCAACAGAGCGTGAAACCGCGACAATATTGAGACCGTTTGATAAAGAAATCCCACCTTCGGGTAGAGTTTAGGGTAATCTGCATTACTCATCGAAAATAAGTAAAGGACTACACAAATGGACAAAAAAAAGCTCAGCGAAACTGACATCATCACCAAATTCATCATGCCAGCAGTTCAAAAATCAGGCTGGAATTTAATGACTCAGATCCGCCAAGAAGTTAAATTACGTGATGGTAAAGTGATAGTTCGTGGTCAACTGGGTATGCGTAAAACAGTAAAGTCCGCTGATATTGTCCTCTACCATAAACCTAACCTACCGCTCGCTGTTATTGAAGCCAAAGCCAATAAGCATGAAATCGGTAAAGGCATGCAGCAAGGTTTGGATTATGCGCGTTTATTAGAAGTTCCTTTTGTGTTCGCTTCCAATGGCGATGGATTTATCTTTCATGACAAAACCAATACAAGCCAACTGGAAACAGAAATCCAATTGGCTGACTTCCCTACCCCCGAACAACTCTGGCAAAAGTATT
>Ga0209825_1000592_pt1 | contig 24419 bp, 25 predicted proteins | sample EN8Hudsemesocosm_FD_184631 | JGI IMG/M metagenome (GOLD analysis project Ga0209825, IMG submission 184631) | Methane-oxidizing microbial communities from mesocosms in the Hudson Canyon - EN8B Hudson Canyon (SPAdes) (version 2) | ecosystem: Environmental > Aquatic > Marine > Cold seeps | place...
CAGAAAATATCGGGCTGCTTTCGGAGTACCGATGGTGCTAAAATATTTTGTCGCGTCAGAGGTTATTTAGCAACGTGCCGTAAACAAGGTGTCAGTGCAACTTTGGCAATGACGCTTGTGTTTGAGGAAACGTTGCCTGAATTTGCTTTATAATTTTATTCGGCTTTCAATTACGCTGAGTAGTTACTGGAGCGCCAAATAAGTAGGCAAGAAAAAATACAAGGCAAAGTATCAAAAATACAATTGCACTTGCCATCCCTACCAATGCAGCAGAAGCATGTTGGGTGGATATATTGTGAGAAGCAATTAAAGAAATAGCGACCGTTATAAAGCTTAAAGCAGTCACGGGGGACATATGCCCAATAGGTGAGCCATCAACACTTCCACTGATGGATAACCCTAGATATTCCCAGCTGGAATGGATATGTTGCACTGATAAGAAAAATAACAATGCAGCTAAAGATAATATGACAAACGCTAAGGCTCTTTCATAACGTGAGACTTGATCTTGATGTAAATAAAACTGCCTCAATAGCACGACTAGACCGCTCAATGTAAACAAGACAGCAGTACTCGGTGCCATAGGAATATAATCAGGATTAATCGCAGTAATGGCACTTACTTCAAAATACCACCCAACTAATACAACAAGACCTAGACAAAAAACCACTAAACCACCGATGGACGAAATCCATATAGAGCTTTTTAAGATAGCAGGAATGAGTTGTCTCCTTCGAATTACACAGATGAACTGACACTAACGGTAAGCAGATATTAATTTTAGCATTACCTTCTACAGATCTAAACATAAAGTCTGTAAATTTTTAGATCAGCGGAAGGGTATTGACGTAGTTCTTCCTGTGACCGCAACCCAAACATATTCAAGGCGAATTGGTTGCAGGGCCTACTTAATTCATTCATCCCATAATGTATACATTATGAGTATTTTTTCACTGGCCATAAAATGCGGCCTGAGAGCGCCTTATTTTATGGCCTATAAATAATTCTCATAAAGTATTAAGACTTATGGGGTTATAAATACCTGATATACCTGACGCCAACTAGCATTGTGTTTTTTTATTGGTGGTCTATAATTTGTATTTCAAATGCAACACATAGGTGAGTTAAATGAAGACCGCAATTATTAACGCCCGCATAAGGCCAGAACTAAAAACTGATGTTGAAGGAATCTTGGGGAAATTGGGCATTACTACCACCCAAGCGATCACAATGTTTTTTGAGCAAGTGAAAATTAATAGGGGTATTCCATTCGATTTAAAAATACCTAACGATGAAACCATACAAGCAATGAATGATGCGCGGGCTAACCGTGACATGGAAACAACAAGTATAGAGGGCTTGAAAAGCGACCTTTCAAAATGATCTTAACTAAAACAAAAGCATTTATAAGGGATAGCAACAAACTGAAACTGAGTGATAAGCATTTCACTAAATTTATTGAAGCGCTTTATTGTTTGTCAAAATCCGAAGCACTCCCAGCTGAATTTCAAGATCATCAACTTTGTGGTGATTGGTCAGACTTTAGGGAGTGTCATATTAGTGGTGATGTACTTCTTATTTATCAGGTTGAAGGTGATGCGGTTAAGTTGGTTAGACTTGGCAGTCATAGCCAACTGTTTAAGTAGGTTTTGAAAAGTATTATTTAATAAGGGAGTCACTAATGAAAACCATATTCTTTATTTTGTTTATAGCGCCCCCCTGTATCATGACATTCAGGGGTCGATGCACGAACCGGAACATAAACCCCGTTAAGGAATTTTCAACAACTTTCCTACTCTAAGTAACATAATTGTATTCTGTTACTTATAATCCCCTTATTTATCAACGAACCTCCCCTGCCCGCGCTATCCTAAGTAACAGTATTATTGTAAATAACCACACTGTTACTTAAAAAGTCCTGCCTATGAACGTTGTTTCCACCACTTTTATTCATGACGACTTTATCAGGAAATCCATTTTGGTTAATCGCTTGTTTGAGAAAGGTTGTTGTTGCCTCTTCATCACGATGCTCAGAGAGCATAAAATCAATCGTATCACCTTACTTATCAAGGACTCTACACAAATGGCTATGTCACCGTTACATGTGGATTTTTAAATTACTTTTGTTCTTAAAATATCTCTCCTAGGGTACAGGTATCTACACAACCTTTTTCCAAATAAAATACAATAAGTTATAGCGCTTAGTTACTCCCTTTCCTGCTGGAGAGGATTGGGGTGAGGAGAATAAAATCAAGGCTTTATCTATATTTCCCCTCATCCAACCTTCTCCCTCTGGAGAAGGCTTTAAACACCGTTTTTTCCACACTTAACGGTGACATAGCCACACAAATAGACCCACTGCCCTTTGACTTTGATATACGTTTCAACTACCCTCTCCTAAAAATAATGAGGGACACAAGAAGTCACTTATGCCCTCCATTAATTTTTGCTATTTAAGCCAATCCAGCAAAAATGGAATTAAAATGCTCACTCGGGCGCATCACTGTATTAACGCTAGCAAGGTCCGGCTGATAATACCCGCCTAAATTCACATGATGTTCTTGTACTGATTTCAATTCCGCTAAGATTTCATTCTCATTATCAGCGAGCTGTTGTGCAACCGGTGTAAATGTAGATTTCAGTGCTAAATCCACGTTCTGTTCTGCTAACGCTTGAGCCCAGTAAAGTGCTAAATAAAAGTGGCTGCCTCGCGTATCCATTTCACCCGCAAAATGTGACGGCGATTTATTGGTATTGAGGTATAAGCTATTCGCTTTATTTAACGCATCTGCTAACACGCGAATGCTTGCTACTTGTGTTTTTTCAGCTAAGTCTTCCAAAGAAACCGCTAGCGCTAAAAATTCACCTAATGAATCCCAGCTAAGGTGATTTTCTTCTAATAACTGTTCAACCAATTTTGGCGCCGAACCACCTGCACCGGTTTCAAACAAACCGCCACCTGCCAATAACGGCACGATTGATAACATCTTTGCACTGGTGCCTAATTCTAAAATCGGAAACAAATCGGTTAAATAATCACGCAATACATTCCCTGTGACTGAAATCGTATCCAGTCCTGCTTTAACTCGGGCTAAAGTGGCATTAATCGCATCAATCGGTGACATGATTTTAATATCTAATCCAGAAATATCATGATCTTGTAGATAGTGATTCACTTTAGTAATGAGATTTCTGTCATGCGCACGCTGATCATCTAACCAAAATAATGTCGGCAACCCTGTTGCTCTGGCACGGTTAACCGCCAACTTCACCCAGTCTTGCACGGGTAAATCTTTGGTTTGGCACATACGCCAAATATCACCACACTCTACCGCATGCGTTAATAAAACCTCGCCCGCATCATTGGTTACGACGACAGACCCTGCTTCAGTAATTTCAAAGGTTTTATCATGTGAGCCATATTCTTCAGCTTTTTGCGCCATCAAGCCGACATTACTAACATTACCCATAGTGGTTACATCAAATGCACCATTTTGCTTACAAAATTCAATTGTGGCCTGGTAAATCCCTGCATAACAACGGTCTGGAATTAAAGCTTTAGTATCTTCTAGCTCTCCCGTTTTTCCCCACATTCTGCCAGAAAAACGAATTGCAGCAGGCATAGAAGCATCAATAATCACATCACTAGGGACATGTAAGTTAGTAATGCCTTTATCTGAATTAACCATTGCTAATGCCGGACGCGACTCATAAGTTGCTTGAATATCTGCTTCAATCTCTAAACGCTGCGCATCCGGTAATTTTGCAATTTTTGCATACACATCACCCAATCCATTGCGTGTATCGACACCGAGCTCCTTAAAAAGATCCGCGTATTTAGTAAAAACATCTTTAAAATAAACCTTAACCGCATGGCCAAAAATAATCGGATCTGACACTTTCATCATGGTTGCTTTTAAGTGCAAAGAAAGCATTACACCCTTTGCTTTTGCATCACCCATCTCTCGCTCATAAAAAGCGCATAAAGCCTTACAGCTCATGACTGATGAGTCGATCATTTCACCCTTTAAAACGGCTGTTTCTTGTTTTAATACTTGGTGAGTGCCTGATTCAGTGATCAGTTCAATCTTTACCCTGCCTGCTTTTGTCATCACAGCTGATTTCTCGCTGGAATAAAAATCACCCTCCTTCATTGAACTGACATGCGTTTTTGAATTAACGCTCCAATCACCCATTTTATGTGGATGTTTTTGTGCATATTCCTTAACCGGTGCAGCCACCCGTCTATCTGAATTACCTTCACGTAAAACAGGGTTAACTGCACTGCCTAATACTTTTGCATAACGCGCCTTAATCTCTTTTTCAGAATCAGACGCAAGCTCAGTAGGATAATCAGGAATAGCACAGCCTAAGCCCTGTAGCTCAGCAATCGCTTTTAATAATTGTGGCACTGAGGCACTGATATTAGGTAGCTTAATAATATTAGCTTCGGACTGTTTTACTAACTCACCCAACTCAGCTAAGGCATCATTCTTCTGCTGTTCAGGCCTTAGATATTCAGGAAACTGCGCTAAAATTCGCGCCGCTAAAGAAATATCTTTTATAACGACATTCACGCCTGCCGCTTTAGTAAAAGCTTGCACTATCGGCATTAATGAATAAGTTGCTAAAGCCGGCGCTTCATCCGTCTTCGTATAAATAATAGTAGGATTAGACATAGTTTCTCGATGTGTTAGACAAAAAAAGTATGTTTGCATTATAACAAGATAGCCGCCAATTTAGAGCCGATCTTTCTCGCAAAATAATGCACAGACGCATTGAATAATGATTCACCTAAAAATCAAGTCCATTTTCTTTGCTTAAATTTAAAATATCCATGTGTTTAAGTGTTGTTTTCTTTTATAATTGAGAAATCAACTTAGCGCTATTTTTAGCCTAATTCCCTTGAATAGTAACCGCGAGACCATCATGCCTAAACCGTTTATTTTACACATGCTAACCACTGCAAAAAATTTAAGCCCTTTTGATGTCAATATGGCTGTTGATGCAGGCTGGGTTTCTGCAACGCCATATATTAACGTTGAGCCGAGTGAAGTTCGAGGTTTAGTACAAGATGCTATTTTCTCTCGTAGCCCTAAAGGTTTACAAAACACAGGTATTTTTATCGGTGGACGCGAAACAAAACAAGCCATGGATATGCTAAAAATAGCAAAAAACTCTATGGTTCCTCCGTTTGAAGTGTCTGTTTTTGCAGATCCTAGTGGTGCATTCACTACGGCAGCCGGTATGGTTGCCGCTGTTGAAAATGAATTAAAAACTAAATTCGATACCAATTTAACCGGAAAAAATATTCTTGCTCTAGGTGGCACAGGCCCCGTTGGGCAAGTAGCTGCCGTATTAGCTGCACAAGCAGGCGCGAATGTCAGAATTATTGGTCGCCAACTTGAAAAAGCACAGCGTATTGCCGATATGTGTAATTCAGAATTTGGTGAAGGAAAAACCAATATTACTGCCGGTGCTGATGCCGATAAAGCAGATTACATGGCTAATGTTGATGTAATTTTTGCAACCGGTGCGGCGGGTATTGAGTTATTAAGTGCCGAATTAGTGGCTTCTGCTCCACAACTAAAAGTAGCGGCTGATGTAAATGCCGTACCTCCTGCCGGTGTTGCAGGTTTGGATGCTTTTGATAATGGTAAAGCCATTGCAGGATCAAAAAGTGGTGCTGTTGGCGTAGGCGCCTTAGCAATTGGTAATGTTAAATACCAAGTACAAAGCGCTTTACTTAAACTCATGATTACTACAGAAAAACCGGTTTACTTACACTTTGAGCACGCCTTTGAAGCAGCGCGTAATTATATTCAATCTGCTAAATAAGCAAGTCACTTTTATATTTAAGGAATAAAGTACCATGGCTAAAAAAAGCATATTGCATATGTTCGACCCTACTTCTAACAATAGTCCATTTGATATTAATATGGCGTTAGATTGTGATTTTGATGTCTTAATGCCTTACGCAAACGTAAAGCTAGATAGCATGCATCGTTTAACTCAGGACACGATCTTTTCTCGCGGCCCATCCGGTGTTAAACGCACTGGGATTTTCATTGGCGGGCGCGATATGGCTTTAGCCATTGATATGCTAAATGTTGCTAAACAATCAATGGTTCCTCCTTTTGAAGTCTCTGTTTTTGCTGACCCAAGTGGTGCATTTACAACCGCTGCCGCCTTAGTTGCTTGTGTAGAAAAAGAGCTAAAAACACATCACAACAAAAAATTATCAGACTGCAAAGCACTTGTTTTTGGCGGTACTGGCCCAGTAGGAATATCTACCGGTGTTATTGCTTCTTTAGCCGGTGCAGACACTGTTTTAATTGATCATTTATCTGCCGATACAGCGGATGGTATCGCTAAAGAATATAATCGCCGTTTTGGTAGTACACTTTCTGGCGATTCGGCAACCTTTGATGAAGATAAAATCGCATTAATTAAAGATGCCGATATTATCTTTTGCACTGCAAAAGCAGGCGTACAGATTTTAAATGCAAATGTCTTAAGCACGGCACAGCAACTTAAAGTGGTAGGCGATGTTAATGCCGTACCTCCAGCAGGCATTGAAGGTGTACAGTTACAAGATTCTGGCGCACCACTAAGTCAAGCGAGTAGCTCTAAAAATACCGTTTCTGTCGGTGCTTTAGCGGTAGGAAATATTAAATATAAAGTACAACATGCACTGCTATTATCTATGTTAGCTGGCGATAAACCAGTCTACATCGACTTTAGAGCCGCTTATGAAAAAGCGAAAGAACTCTTAGATATTTAAGTTAGATGTTAACTCTCGTCACCAAGCTATGCTCGGTGACGATTGATTAATAGTGCGGTGGACGCTCATCTGCTGCGGAAAACTCAGCAGGTCCTCCTGCAGAATTTGTAGATAAATCTCTAACGCGCCCCAATAGTTGCTGAGTCAACTCTTGCAAACGATCAATCTGATCTTGCTGACGGCAAACAACATCATTTAACTGTAGAATCGTATCATCTTGATAAGCAATTCTACTTTCTATTTCTACTAAGCGTTGATCTGTCATACGCTTTACTTAAAGTAAGAACAGCAATAATCAGTCGGCTGCTTAATATTCACTTTAAATTTTGTATTAGCCGCGACTTCAAACGACTCACCCGCACTCACTGTTTTCCATTCATCTGATTCAGGCAATAAAACATCTAACTGCCCTGCTAAAATTTCCATTAATTCTTTCGCTTCAGTACCAAAGGTATATTCGCCAATTTGCATAAAACCTAATGTTTTTGTAGTGCCATCTGCAAATTCAACGGTACGGCTAGTCACTTTGCCATCAAAATAAATATTGGCTTTTTTTACCACCGATACATTATCAAAAGTTGTCATCTATATATCTCTAAGTTAATTAATTTTTAAGTTGATTTTTTTAATGCAATTTTCGCTTCATTCCATAAAGCATCCAGTTCATCTAATTCACATTGCTTTACTTCTCGCCCTGAATTTTCTACTGCGTTTTCTATATATTCAAAACGTCGTTTAAATTTATCGGTACTCTTCTTTAATGCTTGCTCAGGTTTAACATTCATATGTCGCGCAAGATTAACGGCAACCAGTAATAAATCACCAATTTCTTCTTCTATATGCGCTTGATCACCTGATTCCCAAGCTTCTTTGACCTCATCCAACTCTTCTAATACTTTATCGTAAACAGGCTCTATCTCTGTCCAATCAAAGCCGTGTTGAGCCGCTCTATCTTGTATTTTTTCACACTGCACCAATGCCGGTAAATTCTTTGCCACACCCGATAAAATTCGGTGATTTTCCTGCTCTTTGTCTTTTCGCTCAGCGGCTTTAAACGCTTCCCACGCTTGCTTTTGCTCCGCTTCATTAGCATAGCTCACATCAGAAAAAACATGCGGATGCCGGCGTATTAATTTATCAGTCACCGCAGTAACAATTTGATCAAAATCAAATAAGCCCTGCTCTTTAGCGACTTGCGCCTGAAAAACCACTTGAAACAACAAATCACCTAATTCAGCGCGTAAATCCTGAATATCCTCACGCTCAATCGCATCAACTACTTCGTAAGCTTCTTCTAACACATAAGGAATAAGACTTTTAAAATCTTGTTTTTTATCCCAAGAACAGCCTGTTTCTTGATTGCGTAAATCCGCCATTACTTTTAATAAACGTTGCATATTAATCACTCATCACATATCAAATTGATGACTTTTTTCATCAATATTAGGCCATGCAAAAATAACGGCTTTCACTAAAGTAGCTAAAGGAATAGCAAAAAACACCCCCCAAAAACCCCAAAGTCCACCAAAAAACAAAATAGCGACAATAATCGCGACTGGATGTAAATTCACCGCCTCTGAAAATAATAATGGCACAAGCACCACACCATCGATCGCTTGAATAATAGAGTATGCGATAGCAATGTACATAAATTCATCACCCGACACACCCCACTGAAACATCGCCACACCCAAAACAGGAAAGGTGACTAAAGTAGCCCCTACATAAGGAATAATAACCGATAGTCCCATTAAAACGGCAAGTAATATAGCGTAATTTAAATCCATCGCAGCAAAGGTCATATAACTGGCTGACCCTAAGATCATTACCTCGGCAAATTTTCCACGAATATAGTTTCCTAATTGCATATCAACTTCTGTCCAAACATTGGTTGATAATAAGCGGTCTCTAGGCAAAAAGGTCATAAACCAGTTTAATAATATTGCTTTATCTTTTAGACAAAAAAGCACCAAAACTGGCACTAAAATCAGATAAATCAAAACACTAATGAAACTAACAACAGATGAGGCAGATAGACTCACCAATTCTTGCCCATATAAAAGCGCTTCTTGTTGCACTGCAAAAATAATATCTTTAAGTTTATCCACCGATATAAATTGCGGATAAGATTCAGGGAGCTTTAAAATATCGCCTTGTACACGCTTAACAATTTCAGGGGTATGCTGTAATAATTGCGTTGCTTGCTTAAATATCATCGGCAATAAACCCAATAATAAATAAGAAAAAATACCCATAAAAATCGTAAAAACAATAAAAACGGCTGGCAACCGTTTCATTCTACCTTCCAGTTTTTTCACCAAGCCTTCTAATAAATAAGCCAATACCACAGCAATAAATACAGGCATTAAAACATCAGCTAAGGAGGTTATTAAGAAAAAACCACCAACCAAAATAACAGCTAAAGCGACCGCTTGTGAATTGGGCAAGACGCGATTCATGCTCTCCCGTATAAACTGTAAATTCGAAAATTCGTTTTTTTGCATAACTCTATGTGTTATTAAGGGCGATAAATTGCGTTAGTTTTAGGTGTTTCACTGACACTTACTGAAACCACTTCTGGCCATAGCTTTTTTGCATGATCATAAAGGTACTTGGCAATACTTTCTGCAGTCGTAGCGCCTTCAAGCACGTCATTTAAATGCCGATGATCTAAGCGATCATCAATCAGACTTTTAAAAGAAATTAATTCGTTATAATCCACAACAAAACCTGTTTCGTTTAAGGTGTCTGCTGCAAGCGCTAATTCAACCACATAATTGTGTCCGTGCAGTCGACTACAAGGGTGATTCTCAGGCAAGCCTTCAATAATATGACTTGCACTAAAACTAAATTGCTTGGAAATTGTATACACGCGGAAAATTACCTTTAAAAATTAACGTAACGTCTCATTACCCACCGGTATAGAACAATACAAAAAACGTCATTCCTGCATGCTTTTAGCAGGAATCTATGTTTTCAGCAATGGATCCCCGATAAAAGACCTCGGGGATGACGGTCCTACTATAATGAGAAGTTACAAAACAACAGTATAAATAGCTAATATTCACAGCTAAATTGATCGCGAATTTTACCATGATTTAACAACTGCCGTAGTCGTAGGATTAAATCAACAAAAAGCCCACCAGATAAACGCTTTAGTCTTCTATAAACTCTAAGCCATACTGAATATCTAATACTGAAAAGTTGAGTGTATTGAGTTTAGTTTTGATTGTAACGGTGTCATCAAAGGTCTTTTTCAATAACTGCTGTGCAAGCGGTGAATCGATGCTGATATAGCGTTTATCCATTTCAAATTCGTCACCGCCAACAAGTCGATATAAAACCGTCTCATCTTTTTCATTTAATAACTGCACCCATGCAGCAAAAAAGATACGCTCTTGATCCGCTGGCTGTTCGCTAATCACATTCAAAACACCCAGCCGTTTTTGCAAAAAATGAATGCGCCCATCAATACCGCGCAGTTCTTTCTTTCTATAGATATATTCAGCATTTTCTGAGCGATCGCCTTCTGCGGCAGCATCTGATAATGCTATAACTACCGATTTACGCTTATTCCATAAGCCTCTTAACTCTTGCTCCAAACAGTGAAAACCTTCCGGTGTAATATAAGGAGATGATTTTGGTCTAGGAGGTTTCCAGCGCGCCATATAAATACTTCTTTGATTAACTTAGAAAATATAAATTCATTTATTACCAAGGCATTTTGGTGCCATCGTACTTAACAAATTGCCCTGTTTTTTGCATAGTAAACTGTCCGATTTGCTCACGCATACCCGCAATACTTTCCGGGGTATCGCATAAACCATTTGGCCCACCCATATCAGTTCTGACCCAGCCTGGGTGAAATATCAAGACACCAACACCCGCTGGTTTAATATCAATAGCCACACTTGTCATCGCTGCATTTAACGCTGCTTTACTAGAACGATATAAAATACTGCCACCACTGTCGTTATCCGCAATACTACCCATTAAACTACTAATAGCAACAAACACACCTTGCTCACTTTTAGCTAAGGCTTCAGTAAACGCTTCCGCTAGTTTAACGCCAGCCAATACATTAATAGCCAGTGTATTCTGCCAGTCTTGATAATTAATAGCACCAAATCCATGTCCAGCGCTATCACCATAAACTCCCGCATTGGAAATCAATAAGTCCAATCTCACATCCTTTAAGCTCAGCGCTAAATCATCAATTTGCTGATGATCACTGACATCTAAAGCAAGTACTTGAATAGTTGTATATTGCTGCGCTAACTGATTCAAATCATTCGCATTATTTGGTTTTCGACATCCAGCAATCACCTGCCATCCTGCTTCTGCATATTGCTTACAAAATTCAAGCCCTAGACCGCGATTAGCACCCGTTACTAAAACTGTTTTCATATTAGCTTCCTCAAGAAATTTTTAAAAATTGCTTTACTGACACACAAAAGGCATCAGGTTGCTCGGCATGTAGCCAATGTCCGGCTTGTTGAATGCATTCAATTTTAGCATTGGGAAATAAAGAGTAAACATCTTCTTTCCTTATGTAATTTGAATCAGCACCGGCTAAAAATAATACCGAAGCAGTATAAGGTATTAATGATTCCACCTCTGGAAATGCAATAATATTATCTGCGCTTGCCGCAAAAATATTTAAATCAATCCGCCATTGGTAATGCCCGTCTACTAAAACTAAATTCTGCAATAAAAACTGCCTAAAACTTAGCTCTGGAATGGCTGCTGATAGCAATTCATCGGCTTGCTTTCTATTATTAATATCCGCTAAGGGAACGCTTTTTAAAGCGCTAATAATAACATCAAAGCTATGCTTATAATTAGTCGGAGATATATCGGCAACAATCAATTTATTAATAGTGTCAGGCGTATTAAGTGCTAAATACATCGCGACTTTCCCACCCATACTATGCCCTAATATATTCGCTTCTTTAATCCCATGTTCCACTATAAATTGCTTAATATCATTAGCCATTGCAGGATAGTCCATAATAGCATCGTGAGGTGATTGCCCATGATTACGCAGGTCAATAATATAAACATGATATTGCTCAGACAAATTTTTTGCTACTTGCCGCCAATTACGTGCAGAAGCAAAAAAACCGTGCAAAATAATTAAAGTAGGCGCTTGGAAATCACCATATTCTTCATAAGATAAAGATAAACTGTTAGACATATGATTTTATTTATTATGTAGTAATTTCATATCGCTGCTCATTCGATTTTCTATACAATCCTAACATTAAGTATAAATAGCCATGAGAAACCAATAGGCATAAAAAAAGCAACCCGAGGGCTGCTTTTTTATAGAACTTAACTAATAGTTAAATTAGGAATTCTGACTTATCACGCCCTGCCTCTTGCAAAGCACGCATCCACTTAGGCGTAAGCCCACGGCCAGTCCAAGTAACATCATAATTATCAGGATTTCTGAATTTAGCTTCAACTTTCGCTGTTTTACGTGTTTCTTTTTTATCAGCAACATAAATATCAACTGTTGCGCCCACAGTAGCAGCTAGTCTTTTAATCTCAGCATAAACTTCTTTACGCTCACTATCCTGCTTTGCTTTTAATGCCGCAGCAGCATTATCAATAACTGCTTGCAATTCACTGACCGAAAGATTGGTTAAATCATTCATTTTTATTTACCTTATAAATACTAACATTATCTATTTTAATTTCTATAGCACACGAAATTAAAATTAGGGATTGATTATATACGGCTATTTATAAAATGAATAGTTATTTCCTTACTGTAAAACCTAATTCATGCAAAATATCACCTTGCTTAGTAACGACCCTGACTTTCCATTCCCCCGCTGAAGAGTAAGTAAATAACTTTCGTGTAGATACCCGCCAACGATTACCTAATATATTAATTTTCCTTTTATAAATAAGTTTATCATTTCTTATCCACTGATGATAAACACTATTCCCTTTCATATTAACCAACTCAGTAAAATAAGTAATTCCACGAGCTTTTTCCTTATTAACCAAAAAAGGAAACTTAATCTCACCGCTAGGTTCTTTATTAATGGTTTGTTGCGCTAATACAGCTCGTTTAATATTCCCACTTTTAATCGCTAGTGGTTTCTTTTCTGCTTTAACAGCCACTTTAAGTTCTACTGCTGGCTTTAAGAGTGGTTTAGTTTCAACTTTAACTATTTCTACTGGTTTAAGCTGTGACTTTTTTTCACTAATTGGATTTACCGCTTCCGCTTGCTCATTACTTGCTACAGCTAACTGAGGCTTATTCTCTATTTTATAATTGCTTGTACCTTGCTCATCAGAAGCAAGAAAATAATAAGCAAGAGCACTTATTATCATTAGTAAAAAAAACAACGCTGCAAGACTAATTTTTTTTACATCCCACTCAGTAATCATCTCAGCATGAAGATCTTCCATCATTCGTTGTTCTGTTTTTGATTTAACTTGAATTCTTAATTTACTTTCTTCTTTCATGATTTTTATCTATTATTCGTAGTTTCTTGGTAACATAGCCATTATACGTCACACACTGACAATTTACCGTTAGAGCATGACATCATACAATATTTATTTAGGCCTTAATCAAGGGTTTACTAAGGCGTTAACAAATATAGAAAAATTGGGTATTAAATGACTAATTTACTTAAACTTTTCCAAGACAGTTCCGCACTATACGGTAGTAATGCGGCTTATATAGAAGACTTATATGAAAAGTTTTTAGAAAACCCCGAAGCAATTGAAAGCTCTTGGCGTGATAAGTTCACTGCACTACAGGTTGATAACTCTCAACGAGATATAGCTCATAGTCCTGTCGTTGAACGCTTTGCTCAGTTAGCATCCTCTCCCTCTTCTCGCCTTTCTGAACTGCAAGGTTTTACCGAAGAAAGTGTTAAAAAACAATCTTCCGTTGCTAGCTTAATTAATCATTACCGCTCTCATGGACATCAACTAGCAAGTAATAATCCGCTTGGAAATCCAGGCCGAACGCTGCCTGATTTAGACCCTAATTATTATGGTTTATCTGAACCTGATATGGAGACACTCTTTGATAGCGGATCCATTTATGGCAAAGACCGCCTCCCTTTAAAAGAAATCATTAATACACTGGATGAAATTTATTGTTCTAATATTGGCACCGAATATATGCATATATTTGATACCGATATTAAACGCTGGATTAAACATCGCTTAGAAAACGCAAAACCTACCGCCGATATAACTGATAAAAAACGCGTTTGGCTTTTACAGCAACTGATTGCTGCCGAAGGGATAGAAAAATATTTACACCGTAACTTTGTCGGACAAAAGCGTTTTTCATTAGAAGGTGGCGAATGTTTAATTCCTATATTAGATGAACTTATTCAACGCTCAGGCCGTTACGATAGCAAAGAGTTAGTCATCGGCATGGCGCATCGTGGCAGACTGAATGTTTTAATTAATATATTAGGTAAAAATCCTGCGCAATTATTTAGCGAATTTAAAGGCACAGCAAAAGATTCATCTCTCCTTTCGGGCGATGTGAAGTACCATCAAGGCTTTTCGTCTAATGTCGAAACTGAAAATGGCCAAGCGCACGTCACTTTAGCCTTTAATCCTTCACATTTAGAGATTATCAACCCTGTCGTAGAGGGAACTGTTAAAGCACGTCAAGATCGCTACGGTAAAAACAGCGCTAATACGGTAATTCCTATTCTTATTCATGGCGATGCCGCTTTTGCAGGGCAAGGCATCGTGATGGAAACATTAAATATGGCACAAACGCGCGCTTTTGCAACGGGTGGAACCATTCATATTGTTATTAACAATCAAATTGGCTTCACCACCAGTAATCCATTCGATGCTCGCTCAACTCTGTATTGCACTGATGTTGCCAACATGATTCAAGCGCCCGTTTTTCATGTCAATGGTGATGACCCGGAAGCGGTATTATTTGTGACACAAATGGCAATCGATTATCGCGCCAAATTTAATAAAGATGTGGTTATTGATTTAATTTGTTATCGCCGCCGTGGGCATAATGAGGCGGATGAGCCTGCGACGACTCAACCAATGATGTACAAAAAAATCAATGCATTAACCACGACTTGTCAGCAATATGGCGAAAATCTGGTACAAAAAAATATCTTAACCGAAGCGCAAGTTCAAGATATGAATCAGGCTTACCAAGACTTATTAGATGCGGGAGAAAATGTTTCCCGCCCTATCTTAGATAAAGGCTATTCCTATTCCAAACTCTGGGACAAATTCATTAATAAAGATTGGCGAACTGAACACGATACCCGAGTCCCCTTAGAGCGATTACGTTTTTGTAATACCCAATCTCAACGTTTACCTGCTGGTTTTGAGCTACACCCCCGTGTTGCTAAGATCATGGAAAACCGCCGTAAAATGGCAGCAGGCGCTATGCCTTTAGACTGGGGTTTTGCAGAAAACATGGCATACGCGACCTTGCTAATGGATCAATATAACGTCCGTTTAGTTGGACAAGATGTAGGGCGTGGCACTTTCTTTCATCGCCATATTATTTTACATAACCAACTGAATGGTGATGCTTATATTCCCATTAAGCATTTAGATATTAAACAAGGCCGGCCGCAAATTTTTGACTCAATTCTATCCGAGGCAGGGGTTTTAGGGTTTGAATACGGATACAGCTCAACGGTTCCCGATACTTTATCTATCTGGGAGGCACAATTTGGTGACTTTGCTAATGGCGCTCAAGTTTTAATCGACCAATTTATTAGCTCTGGAGAAAGTAAATGGGGGCGTTTATCTGGATTAGTGATGCTATTACCCCATGGTTTTGAAGGCCAAGGCCCCGAACATTCATCCGCACGCTTAGAGCGCTATTTACAACTTTGTGCTGATCAAAATATCCAAGTCTGTATTCCATCCACCCCAGCACAAATCTTTCATTTATTGCGCCGTCAGGTGATTCGTGACTACCGCAAACCGCTGGTTGTAATGTCGCCAAAAAGCTTATTACGTCATAAAGCAGCGATATCGACCTTAGAGGATTTAGTTCAAGGACAGTTTCAAACGATCATTTCCGAAACAGATAATGAGATCATCCCAGAGAATATTACACGCCTAGTACTATGCTCAGGAAAAATTTATTACGATTTAATCGATGCGAGAGAGCAAAATAACCCGAACAATGTTGCCATTGTGCGCCTAGAGCAACTCTACCCTTTTCCTATTGAAGAATACCAAGCTGAATTAGATAAATACCCTAACTTAGAGACCTTAGCTTGGTGTCAGGAAGAACCTCAAAATCAAGGTGCTTGGTATCAAAGCCGGCATAATTTTGCAAACTTTAAGCAGGAACACATTAACCTTATATATTGTGGCCGACCCGCCTCAGCATCGCCCGCTGTTGGAAACTTAGCAAAACATATCAAACAACAAAAAGAAGTAGTAGAAAGTGCGCTTTATGGCCAATCTACCTCTGCATAGGAAAATATTATGAGCATAGAAATCCGCGTTCCTACCTTACCTGAATCTGTTGCAGATGCGACTTTAATCACTTGGCATAAACAATCGGGTGATAGCGTTGAGAAGGATGAAAACCTAGTCGACTTAGAAACGGACAAAGTTGTCTTAGAAGTTCCAGCACCCCAAGCAGGCATATTAGGTGAGATTTTAATACCTAATGACAGCATTGTCGTTGGTGGTGATTTACTCGCCACTATCTTAACCGAGTCAGCCCCTTTAACCCCTACGACTAAAACAAACGAAACAAGCACAGCTAGTAGCGAAATAGCACATGACATTCCATTAAGCCCTGCTGTGCGCCGTATTATTTTTGAAAATGATTTAGACCCGCAACTTATTACTGGAACAGGAAAAGGTCAACGCATTACTAAGGCTGATGTACAACAATATATAGATGCACAAAGCCAAACTAAATCACAAGCGGCTAATACAGTTGATGTCATCCCAAAAAATAGTATTGATGAGCCTGAAAACAAAAGTGTTGCACCGCAAGCAACGACATCCAGCGCTCGTCCTGAACAACGCGTTCCGATGACACGCTTACGCGCAAAAGTAGCTGAACGCTTATTACAAGCCCAGCAAAATGCAGCGATGTTGACCACGTTTAATGAAGTCAATATGCAAAGTGTGATTAATTTACGTAAACAATACCAATCGCGCTTTACCGAAAAACACGGTGTAAAATTAGGCTTCATGTCCTTCTTTATTAAAGCTTCAATTGAAGCACTGAAACATTTTCCAGCGATTAACGCCTCTATCGATGGCGACGATATTATTTATCATGGTTATTATGATGTTGGCATTGCAGTGTCTTCACCACGCGGTTTAATCGTACCTGTTTTACGTGATGCAGATCAGCTAGACTTTGCTGGTATCGAAAAAAATATTGTTGATTTTGGCGCTAAAGCACAAGCTGGCACGCTTACCTATGACGAGCTGAACGGCGGTACATTTACCATTACTAATGGGGGTATTTTTGGTTCTATGCTTTCCACCCCTATTCTTAACCCACCACAATGTGCAATTTTAGGCATGCATGCGATTACAGATCGTGCTGTTGTTGAAGATGGGAAAGTTGTTGTACGCCCTGTTATGTATCTTGCACTGTCCTATGATCACCGCTTAGTTGATGGTCGTGATGCCGTACAATTTTTGGTTGCCATTAAAGAAGGCTTAGAATCCCCCGCTCATTTATTACTTAATATTTAATTGCCGGAGTACCCTTATGTCTAATACAGAATATGATTACGATGTCATCGTTATCGGAGCAGGTCCTGCAGGATATTTTGCCGCTGTGCGTTGCGCTCAATTAGGCTTAAACACAGCCTGTATAGATAAAAGTATTGACCCTCAATTAGAGCAATGTCTAGGCGGGGCCTATGTTAATTCAGGCTGTATTTCTGCGATTGCACTATTAGAATCTGCCCAGCTTTTTAATAAAATAAAAAGCACTAGCATCCATCATGGCATTATTGCAAAAGAGCTCTCTATTGATGTTACGCGAATGCAACAACGCAAAGATGAGATTATCCGCTCTTTAAATCAGCAAATCGCACAAATTTTTGCTGATAACCACGTCAGCTCTATTTCTGCACAAGCGACATTAATTAACCCTCATAGAGTTGAAATTACGCCACCTAATGGAGGAATTCCGCAAGTCATAACCGCTGATAAAGTTATTCTTGCCGCAGGCTCTACCTCTTCTAAACTTGCTATTACAAAAATTGACCACCACTTCATTATCAGTGCAAAAGATGCCTTATCACTTGCTAAAGTTCCCAAAAAACTGGGGATTATTGGTGCAGGTGTTATCGGGTTAGAACTTGCGTGCATTTGGAATCACCTGGGGGCAGAGGTTATTTTATTAGAAGCGCAGAATTCATTTATGAATGTCGCTGATCACGAAATAGCCAGTGAAGCATACACTTTATACCAACAACAAGGTCTCGATATCCGTTTAGGTGCACGCGTCATATCGACAGAAATAAAAAACGATCAAGTTCTGGTTAGTTACCAAGATACAGAGGGCACACATCACTGCGAATTTGACCAACTCATTGTTGCCCCCGGTCGAAAACCTAATACTGAAATGCTCAGTGCTAGTTCTGCTGATTTATTATTTGATGAAGAAGGCTTTGTTCATGTTGATGAAAATTGCTGCACCAGCCTGCCCGGCGTTTACGCCATTGGTGATTTAACCTTATCTGGCCCCATGCTTGCCCATAAAGGCATTGAAGAAGGTATATTTGCTGCTGAGCATATTGTAGGACAACACTCACCCATCAATTACCATACCATACCGAATGTAATCTACACCCAACCAGAAATTGCATGGGTAGGACAAACCGAGCAAGCCTTACGCGCCATTGGCGAGCCTATAAAAATCAGCCAATTCCCTTTTAGCAATAATACCCGCGCCAAAATAACCGGCCAAACTGAAGGCCGAGTTAAAATGATTATTCATGCAGAAACTGAAGTTATTTTAGGCGTACATATCATCGGCGCAATGGCATCAGAACTCATTGCCGAAGCGGTTCTCGCCATGGAATTCTCAGCAACCGCAGAAGATTTAGCGCGTACAATTCATGCCCATCCAACACACTCTGAATCATTACACGAATGTGCCTTAAGCTTGAATTCGCGCTCTTTACATTCCCCTCTTTAGAAAACTATTTATGAATAAGACACTCAACCTTTGTAATTTAGGCACCTCTTTTAAATTACTATTCACTGGGTATTTATGCACCATTGCTCTGGGCTATTTGCTCGCCCTAGCTCAAATACTATTCACCCATGGCATGGCTGATGGAAAGGTTGGTTTATCCATTGAAGATATTGTTTATAGCTATTATGGCAATCGTTCTGGCTCGGTTCTAGAAAAGAAACTCAATGGCTCAATGAAAATGAATGCCAACGATGCAGAACGTTTTAAAATCATTCAATGGGTGCGTGACTCAGCGAACGAAAAGGAATTTAATCAAACAATTAAACCCATTATTGAGAAAGACTGCGTCATGTGCCATAACGAACATGCGGGTAGCCTTCCTAATTTTACTGATTTTGAAGAAATCAAAAAACTGACAGAATCTGATCACGGTATTTCTTATGCTTCACTCACCCGTGTTTCACACATTCATTTATTTGGAATCAGCTTTATATTTATGTTTATAGGAGGAATTTTTAGCCTATCGACCATGAATCATCATAAGTACATTAAATATACAGCGATTATTATGCCCTTCTTATTTTTGTTTATTGATGTCGCCTCATGGTGGCTAACAAAATTTAGCCCTCACTTCGCATGGCTAGTTATTATAGGAGGAACGGGGTTAGGCTTATCATTTACCTACATGTGGTTTACATCACTTTACCAAATGTGGATTTTACCTAGTAAACTCAAGCACGATGATAGACGTCATGCGATGTATCGATAAAAAAGCATTACAGTAAAACATCAAAATTAGCCCTTGCAACAGCTGATATATTCGGTGGGTTAGCGACAGAGGATAAGCTATCACCCTAGAATAAGCTTAATTGTACTGATTTAGGTTTAAACTCTTTTGTGTAACACTGGGGGCTGTTATTTTCTCCATTTTAGTTTGACTTAGCTGTCTACTAAAATGGAGAAAATTGATAGCCTTGTTAACTACTTACTGGCCCATAATTTTTAAAGCAATATAGGGTGCAACCATAAAAACTAATGTCACTATTTTATAATGGCTCAAAAAATCAAAATACTTAGAGTTTAATTCCTTTTTATCTATATCAAACATATTGCTATGAATAGAAGAGACTGCTCCCTTCATAAACATAAGAATCATGGTAGCTAGAAAAAGATAGCCAACATTGATTATTGATGCCCACCCTAACAACTCAGTTAATTGTGAAATAGTAATCATAATTTTTTCCTCTTATTACCAAATGATTTTTGACATGTGTTTAAGCCCGCACATCAGCCTCCCTTTTTGTAATAATCTTCGCAAAAAAGTAGATACCTTAGTTAGCATAATAACTGCTTTTCATCCCGTTGGTATAGGATAATCCTATTTTCTTGATGATGAAGTAGAGTTGTACCTAAAATCCAGTAGTAAATAAAGGCACGCTGGACTAGGGGTAGAGACATTGTAGGAGACCTTGATTATAAAAATCGCGGGGCATAAATTAATACCCCCCTTCTTTAATAACGACTTTAAATGCTCTAACTAAGTCCAAAGTTATTAAACGTAGACTAAATCCTACCCTCTAATGACAAAGCCATGAAAGGCCTCCAATCCCACTTAATTATTATTTTTGTAAAGGCTTCAAATACTCATCAAATTTTGTCTCAATATTAGAATTTTTACTCCATTTTTTATCCATTTTTCTATTAATCATTTGGATATCAAAGCTGACTAAAAATGCAAGGAATAAACCCACTTTCAATGGCATTAATAGGGGAAAGAAAAACTCAGGTGAAAAAATCTTAAAGTCAAAAATTATAAGACTTAAAAACAGAGCTACCCATATTAAAGGAGACCAGCTTACAGCAAATTTCAAACCCATTTTTGCAGATTCTCTTTGTCTCTTTTCCTTATCGAAACGTTTTTGTTTCTCTTCGTTATTAGAAATTTGGGGTCTTTTTGATTTTTCTAAGACTAAATGCCATTCAATAAGTAATTTCATTAGCCTATGAGTGAAAAATAGAGTTCCTAAAAATATGAGCAGTATTATTATGGGGAAATCATTTAACCCTTGTAAGCAAAAGGATGACCAGACAGTATTCAAACAATACGTAGCGATTAACCAACCAACAATAGGTATTAAAATAAACGATATAAATAATGCCTTTTTATAGACTCCTAGCTTAAACCACTGGATTTCTTGCTTATCAGTTGCTTTCACTTCATTTTGTGACTGTTCCGTTTTTGATGAAGGTTTATCACAATTATCAATATTAAGATCTAGAATCCTGCTAAAAAGTTGATTATCCCTCCAATAACCAAGATGGGCCACGCCAGGAAGAACATAGCGATTAAAGAAAATATCTTCTGGTATATCTGCTAATTCATCCCAGACGGGTGTACTTTCTAAAATATTTAATTCGTGCCCGACAGGATCTTGTTCATCTGCATAATTAAAATGTTGAATCTTATGTTTATTTCTTTCTGCAACGCGCTCTGTATCCATCCAGTCTGTATAACTAAAATGAGTATAGTTTTCTGGCCACAGTACTAAATATTTATCTATAGGGGAGCCAAGCGTAATATAAGAGTGCAGGTTTTCTATCCAGTCCATGCTGGGAATGTCTTCAGTTTGAGCTGACTCTTTTTGAGATGGCGAGTGATCATAACCAGGTAAATGCAGCACACTTTTGTCCTCTGATGCCTCCGTACTTTTACGTGATTGCTCATTTGCAAAGGCGTAAGCAATAGCATCCATAGTCAATACAGTGCCTAGGCTATGCGCAATAATAGTGTAATGAGCTTGCAGGTTTTTATCTTTAAATTCTGCTAAATGAGCCTCATGTACTTTTGCCATCGTTTCATGAAACAAGCGTACAGCTCGTCCGCGCGTATGAGGAAAATCACCGTACACTTCGACATCACCCAAAAATTCCCCAAATATTTTATTAGAAACACTGGCCGCTCGAACTCCCAGTATTTTTTCAGCGAATAGCATGCCTTCTTGCATGGTTTCCATCATATCCACCATCCATTGAGTCGACTTCCCTTGCTTGGACTTATTTTCAGGTTCTAAAGAGACGCGTAATTTTAAACGATTAATTAGTGAATTAGTCCAGGTCTCAGTGGGCTCTCCTACTTGTTCATGACTTTCTTGCAACACATCAGACCAGCAAAAGTCGACAAATCGTAGATTTTTACCTTGACTGTTTTTTTCTACAACGGGAACCCATGGTTTTTTTAAAGTAGGGTCGGGGTAATCAGGAATATTTTCATATTCAATCCATAAATTTTCTTTAGACTGTGAAGTCAGTTGTCCCAAAGTAAGGTAACTTTTTTGCTCCAAATCATGATGCCTGGCCGCTGCAAACTGCTCTATAACGGGAAGGATCGTTTCATTCTTACGTTGCTGACCAATGCCGTGTACTACCACGATATAATGAACCATTTCAGATTCTTCTGAAAGATGTTGATTATTATTTTCCATGCAGTCATCCTCAATAATGATTAGAAAATGCGTCCAAAACACTCAAATTTTGGGAACTAAAATAAGTACTATGCACACACTTGATTTGTATTAATAGTTCACCCTGATTATTGCCATATTTTGCCAATAAATCATTCGTAAAAGCATACAGCTCGGCATCACGAGTCGCTGAATATTGTTTTTCACCGCCTTTACCAATCCGAAAATACTCTTCATCGTCATCAAGAGAGCCACATAACTCAAACCAGTTTGCTTCTGACAATCGTCTATTATCTTCAAGGTGTTTGACAATGGCTTCTTTAAAATGGGGTAATTCCTCCGAAGTCCATCCCAACGCATCACAGACAATATTAGCATCTTGCCAATGCTATTGTCAGTAATATCAAACGGGTATACCTCGCCTTTTCAGAATACTACTTGCCCTTACTTAATGATGATGTACCTGAAAATACGATCTTTTGATTGCATATTTTCCTCTTTTTAGTTTATACACTGATCACAAATTTATTTGTATTTCAATACCTAACGATCACATGACACTGTTTACGATCAAATTGATGTGTATGTTAGCCATCAATTTCATCTATCAAAGTAGAGGCTGTTGAAACAATTAATTTTCGGGGGGATTACAGAAACTGCATATAAATAACCCAAGTGTTGATCAGCAGATATTATCTGCAATAGAAAATAATGCTGAAGTCACCTTGATTCATAATCAGTGCCAATCTCGTCAGCTAGCACTTATCCCCGTTGCTTCTTTAGATAATCTGTACCAATGGGAATGTTTTAAAGGAGGCTTTATTCTGACGTTTATTTTTAATAAAGAGAAGAACCCATCTCTTGACCGATTAATCAACATTCACCAGCTTTCACGCTGTGAAGCAATTTGTGCGCTTCACTTTATGCAGACACCTTCCATTGCGGAAATAGCTGAGAATACCCATCGCTCTCAAGAAACAGTGCGCAACCATTTAAAGCGCTCCATGCAAAAAATGAACTGCCATTTCTGGGCTTATTCCTGCTCTACCATTAAAATACTTGATAGTGTTTTTCTACTAACGCCAAGAGCCTTAGCTGTGTCAGTAATAGTTAAATTTAAAGGCTCAATACAAAGCTCTTTAATTATTAATCCTGGGTGAGGTGGGTTATGCATTAACATAGTTATACCTTAGTGATAATCTTCATAATTAACAATTTCAGCATGCTCTCCATTCATTTTAAAGTCACTCTCCAGTTCCCATTCACTTTTACAGACCAAATATCATCTCTTTCTCCAGGGAAATCAAAGAATCAAAGGGGACGCTTCCCTTTGATTTCCTTAAATGGTCGTCCCTGCGGCTTATATCGTAACGATCTCCTAGCGACACTCTCAAGTTTATCAATAAAGCTATCGTTACCACAAGGTAAGCCTTTCTCTATATTTCTCTTAATAATATCTGTTACATTCTGACTTTCTGGTAACGCTAACCAGTCAGACCATCTCGCTTGAGAAATTCCACCCATTGAATTTGGTAATGCTGTAAGAAACGGCTCTTCTTTTACACCGCAATGTGCTGCGGCACTTGACCAGCGATAATCTTCTGCTTTAATACTCATTCCGGCCTCAACAGGATTTCTCTCCACATAGCGAATAGTTGACCATGCATAAGCATCATCTAAAGGTGAAGAAAAGAACCTACCTTGCCATAAATGCCCTTTCCAACCTTTGATTTTATTAATATGCTGAGAATAACGCATATGAAGTGGTTTTAATACTTGCTGCAATCCATCTTCAGCGTGAGGTACCAAAACAAGATGAACATGATTAGTCATCAAGCAGTAGGCAATAATAGACACATCATACTTATCACAATAAAACTTAAGCCACTCTAAATAGATAAGGCGATCATCATCTGTAAAAAATACATCTTCACGACGATTACCCCGTTGAGTAATATGGTGAGGAACATTAGGAAACACACTTCTGGCTAATCTTGGCATGAGT
>Ga0209825_1000601_pt1 | contig 24313 bp, 23 predicted proteins | sample EN8Hudsemesocosm_FD_184631 | JGI IMG/M metagenome (GOLD analysis project Ga0209825, IMG submission 184631) | Methane-oxidizing microbial communities from mesocosms in the Hudson Canyon - EN8B Hudson Canyon (SPAdes) (version 2) | ecosystem: Environmental > Aquatic > Marine > Cold seeps | place...
GTTTGAACTTACTCGAAAAAGTCTTGGTTGCTTCTTATCTTAAAAAGGTAAGAAACAGTACATCTCGACTCTCGGTAAGTACCCACACGAATTGTCTGAATTCGTTTTTAAAGATCTAAGCCGCCGCTCGGACTGGCTTATCTTGTCGCTTATCTCTCAAAGCGGATGCGTATTTTAATGATTCGCATCTGATTGTCAATGTTTTGTTTGAAAGTTTTTTATTAAGAAGCTTTCAAAATTTTACATTGCGCTTTAGGTTTCACCCCGAAGCGGAGGCGCATTCTACAGTGTTTCGATTAGCTGTCAACACTTTGTTTTTACTTGATTTTTTTCATTTTACTGAAGAGAAACAAGTGCCTTAAACAGGGTTAACTTTTTAAAGTTTCTAAAAAGAAAACGCGCTTCCCGTTTGAGGAGGCGCGCATTATAGGGAGAATCGAATCTGGGTCAACCGTTAATTGAAAAAACCGTAAAGACTATTTCAATTCAAACAAATGGTGCTTCTTTTTACCCAGTTTAGTGATGAAAAAACGCCCAAAAAGTGCGTTCTGCGTGCTAAAGATCGTCTCGGCACCCATTAATGCGTCCATTCCGTAGGCTTCACCGTTCACTAATACCGCATTACGCCCCAAGGCATCCTTTATTTGCTTGCCCTGACCCAAGCCAGCATCTGCCAATAGCTGGGTTAGGGGCTTATCAACAAGATCCGCTGCCAACAGATCGCTGCTCGGCAGGCCGTCTAGCTTAATTTGCTCAAGGTCATTTTCAGAAAGACTGGTGGCATCCCCTGAAAATAAAGCATCCGTAATACGCTTAGCTGCCAGCAACCCATCAGCGCCGTGCAGCAACTCGGTGACCTGAGCCGCCAAAATACCCTGGACGCTCTTGCGGCCCTGTATTTCAGAATCAGCTTTCTCGATGGCGTCTATTTCTTCTATAGATAAGAAAGTGAAGTATTTTAAAAACTTATAGGCATCGGCATCGGCGGTATTCATCCAGAATTGATAAAACGCATAAGGAGACGTTTTAGCAGGGTCCAGCCAGATAGTGCCGCTTTCAGTTTTGCCAAATTTGGTACCGTCGGATTTAGTCACAAGAGGCAGGGTTAAACCAAATACCTGATTGCCATTCATGCGACGGGTTAATTCGGTGCCGCCAGTGATATTACCCCACTGATCTGAGCCCCCTATTTGCAGGACACAATCTTCGCGCTTGTTTAACTCAGCAAAATCATAGGACTGCAAGATCATGTAGGTAAACTCGGTAAAGGAAATACCGGCCCCTTCACGGTTTAGGCGTTGCTTAACCGACTCCTTTTGAATCATCTGATTCACTGAGAAGTGTTTACCCACGTCACGCAGAAAATCCAGGACATTAACATCCCCTACCCAGTCGAGGTTGTTCACTACCTTGGCACTGGACTCTCCACTATCAAAATCAATAAAGCGACTTACCTGAGCCTTAAGCTTATCCACCCACTGCCCCACCACCTCAGGGCCATTTAATTTGCGTTCTGCGGCCTTAAAGCTGGGATCCCCGATGAGGCCAGTAGCGCCACCCACCAAAGCAAGCGGGCGGTGACCGGCCTGTTGGAAACGCTTTAATACCAATAGTGGCACTAGGCTGCCTATATGCAGACTGTCTGCGGTGGGGTCAAAACCACAATAAAGGGTCTGACAGCCAGATTCTAATTTTTCGGCGAGCTCATCAACGCCGGTGCAATCGTTGTATAAGCCACGTGCTTTTAAGTCATCTATTAATGCCGCTGTCATGGTGCTAAACCTAGAAAAATATTCGTTACTATTTAAGAAGGGGGGCAAATTAACGTATTTGCGGGTGGTTGTCTCTAGCGATTACCCTGAATAACTGCCAACTGTCTCTTATACTGGTTAATTGTCACCTTCAAATTCCAAACGGTAATGGTATGCTAGTCATCCAAAAGTACAGGCAAGCCCATGAATTCTAAGGACTTATCCACATTCGATATCTTACCCAAGCGCCACTGGATCGCGTTGGGGCTTACCTGTTTGTTTATTGCAGCATTATTGATACTCATTCCTGTGCAGCAAGAGCTTGAGCGTCGTACTTTTGCCTATGAGTTACCGCTGCCCGCCGCACCTGACACACACACCATAAACAGCGCCCCTGAATGGGATATGAAAGCCGTTAAACCAGGGGATACTCTGGCCCAGCTGTTTCAAAATCAGGGCCTATCTTCACAATCCCTTTATAAATTAACCCTAAGCGAACACGGCAAGACTCTTAACAAGATCAACCCAGGGGACAAAGTTGGCTTTCAAATGGACCAGGATAATAAGCTGCAGAGTTTTCGCCTGGAAAAGTCACTATTTGAAAGCTTTGAGTTTAGTTTGGAAGCAGATGCCTTTATAAGCCAAAAAATCCTATTGCAGCCGGACATTGTTGAAACCTTTGCCCAGGGCACCATAGATAGCTCCCTGTTTGAGACTGGCCTGGAAGCTGGCATGAGCAATAACGTAATTATGGAACTGGCCACCATATTTGGCTGGGACGTGGACTTTGCGCTGGATATACGCCAAGGGGATAACTTCAGCCTTATTTACCAGGAGAAATATTTAGAGGGAAAAAAAGTAGGGGATGGCGACATACTCGTGGCCCGCTTTGAAAATCACGGTAATACCTACACTGCTATTCGCTTCGAGGATGCCAAGGGCTATAGCCAGTACTTCACTCCTAAGGGCTTAAGCATGCGTAAGGCTTTCTTGCGCACCCCAGTGGATTTCACCCGCATTAGCTCACGCTTTAATTTAAGTCGTAAACACCCTATCTTGCATAAAATTCGCGCCCATCGCGGGGTAGACTATGCGGCCTCTCGCGGCACACCCATTAAAGCGGCGGGTGATGGCAAGGTAATATTTGCCGGTCGCAAGGGCGGCTATGGCCGCGTATTAATATTGCAACACGGCACTAGCTACACCACCCTCTATGCCCATCTAAAAGCCTTTCGACGAGGAGTTCGTGTGGGCAAGCGGGTAAAACAGGGCCAGGTGGTGGCTTATGTGGGCAGTTCCGGTTTAGCATCTGGGCCGCATTTGCATTACGAATTCCGCGTTAACGGCACTCACCGCGACCCTTTAAAGGTGCGCCTGCCCCACGCCAAGCCCATAGATAAAAAACAAAAAGATCACTTTATGCATTACGCGCAAGTGATGGTGATGCGCCTGGAAAGCCATTTGTTTGGTGATTATTTTGCTTCTCGCTAGATAGCAGCCTAAACCTGTACCTTTCCAGCTGCACTCAAAGAGCATAAGCTCACCAATCGATTACAGCTTTACTATTATTGAGCGGCAACCCATGAGCTATTACATAGGACAGATGTCGGGCACCAGTTTAGACGGCATCGACACCGTGTTAATGCAGTTTGAAAATGCTCAAATGCGGCTAATTGCACAGCATCACCTTGATTTTGATCAGCCCATGAAAGACTCCATATTGGCTTTATGTAATGGCTGCCCGGATGAACTGCATCGCTCTTTTGTATTAAGCAATGCATTAAGTGAGCTGTATGCAAACAGTATTCAGGCTTTGCTTAATCAGCAACAAATTCCCGCCAACAACATTACTGCCATTGGCTGTCATGGTCAGACCGTACGTCATAAACCACCTGAATATACCGTGCAATTAATTAACGGTGCGCTACTGGCCGAAAACTGTGGCATTGATGTGGTATGTGATTTTCGCAGCCGCGATATGGCGGCCGGTGGGCAAGGGGCACCGTTAGTACCGGCTTTTCACCAGGCTCTGTTTCAGTCATCGAATATGACGGAGGATACTTTTGTGGTGAACATTGGCGGCATGGCCAACATCTCACGGCTAACTCCTAAGGGCGACACTCAGGGACACGATACCGGGCCAGGCAATGTATTAATGGATGCCTGGTGCCAGCTGAAATTAAACAAATCCTTTGATGAAAACGGCGACTGGGCCGCCAGCGGCCAGCTAAACCCAAACTTGCTTGAACAACTGCTATGCGAAGACTTCTTTAAACTGCCCGCCCCCAAAAGTACTGGGCGAGAATTATTTGATATTAACTGGCTACAGCGCCAGTTAAGTCACCTAGGGGCAGATATTGCTGCGGCCGATGTCATGACAACCATCACCCAGCTAACCGTGGAAAGCATTGCCCAAGAAATAGAAAACTTAAATAAGCGTGGCCGAGTAATCATTTGCGGTGGCGGGGCCTTGAATCGGTATCTAATGGCCAGCTTAACAAAACGATTACAGCATTTTGAAGTACTTGAAAGCTCTGAACTGGGTCATGATCCACAGTGCATCGAAGCCATGGCATTTTCCTGGTTGGCCAAGCAATGTATCGAGCGTAAGAGTGCCAATGTGCCACAGGTAACAGGAGCCAAGGGAGGCAGGATTTTAGGGGCAATTTACCCGGGTTAATATAGTTAGAAGCTTTGGTAACCGGCTTCGATTAGACGCTCTTCTTCGGCGGGGCCAAAGGGCACAGTATCTACAAACGGTGGCAACTGATCGCGGTCGATATTATTAAACCCCATCCAGCGTTCACAAATCTTAATATCCACCACTTTAAATGCATCCAACTTGGCTGCCTGGTCCACTAGAGACTGGTACTGCCCATAATTCTTCTTAATAAATACATCAACTTCAGGGCCGTGCAAGACAATGGCGATGGGGTATTTAGGATAAGTTTTAGATTGCTTGGCCCAGCTCTCGGCTCGATCCAGCAAGTCAGCTAATTCTTGGGGGGTATTGGCGTGCAACTGAGCGACAAATTTCTGCTCTTGCGCCGCCACTTGATTACTCACCAATAACAGCAGCAGTACTGGACCGCATAATAACTGGCGAAGTGACGCTAAAGTGTTCATCTAGATAGTAAAGGAAGAACCACAACCACAGGTGGCCGCAGCTTGAGGGTTAGAAACCACAAATTTGGAACCTTCCAGACTTTCCTGATAATCGACGCTGGCGCCGTCTAGATAGGGGTAGCTCAATGAATCCACCAGCACACGTACCCCTTCTTGATCTATCTGGGCATCGTCTTCGGCTATTTCGGTGTCGAAGGTGAAACCATATTGAAAGCCGGAGCAACCACCACCGGTAACAAAGACCCGCAGACACAAGCTGTCATCCCCTTCGTCTTCCAATAACGTCTGCATTTTCTTCACTGCAGAAGAGGTAAGAGAAAGAACGTTCATACAGCTAAACCTTCGGTGTGGCACGATTGATAGGTGCTATTATGGAATTAACCGACTGTTTTAGTCAACTTTAGTTTTGACGTGGAACAATCGGAAAAAGCCATCGCTGTCGCCCTTAATCTGCCTTGGATTCTTTACCGACAGAGACTTCAGACAATACCGGCTCGGCGTTTTTACGGCCCTTGCGTGGCGCTTCGGCACCTTGATGAATCAGGTTGCCATTCACCTGGGCACCCATAACCATTTCCATCATAGTATAATTCACGTCACCGGTTACCATGGCTTTTTTGGCCAGCTCTATGTGCCCGGACGCAAATACGTTACCCACAACGCGACCATTAATGATCACATTAGGGGCACGAATCTCCCCTTCAACCACACCTGATTCACTGATACGTACCACGGCGCCACTTTGCTCATCGGCGACGATGTTGCCTTTAATGCAGCCATCAATATGCAAACCGCCACTAAAATGCAGGTTGCCTTCAAATTCAGACTTGGTAGAAATTAAAGTATCGTAATGATCTGTGCTTTTATTTTTTTTACTGCTTAGCATGTTCTTGCTCCTGCTTTCTTTCATGACCAGGCCACGGCGTCGTCTGGTTAACACGACCGGCCTTCGTACCTTTAGATTGTAAAACCACTTCGATGGATTCCGGGATAAATTTTTCAGGTAGCACTAGCTCACCTGAAATTTCCTGGAAATAACGGAATTTAAACTTAATGCCGTAATCCTGCACGTCATCCGACAAATCTCGCAAGCCGTATACTTTTTGTTTGCCGTTTAACACACCGGTGATATTCACCGCGGCCAGACCACTAATATAGGTTTGATTGGTACCCACCTGAGTCACGACGACTTTGTAGCGAAAACGCCTATCTTCCAGGGCTTTTTCCACTTCAATTTTTTGAATGCGTAAATCGTGTTTTCGACTAGAAGGAGCCATGATGCCCTTATAAAAAGCGACCTCTTCTTGCAAAGTGGCAATTTGGCCACGTAAATCCACCATGTTCTGGCGCAAGCCTTCGGTGGAGCGACGATCCACTTCGCCGCCTTTTTCCAACATCAATACCCGCTGATTATAGGAAGTGGCATCTTGTTCGGCCGTTTTTAGGTCTTCTATTAACTGGTCACGCTCCACAATGGCTTGCGCCTGAGTCTCGAGCGCTTCAAAGCGACCAAATAAATAGCTGGCTCCGCCTAACGCTGCCACCAAAAGTAGCATCAAAAATCGCTTCCAAAAACGCTTCCAGGGGTCGTAGCTAACCACCATCAGCTTATCTTGTTTACTGCCTGTTACTGTCGTCATGACAGACATTCCTTATTTTTACTGGCTAACATAATCAAAAGCTTATCTTGTTTACTGCCTGTTACTGTCGTCATGACAGACATTCCTTATTTTTACTGGCTAACATAATCAATCGCTTATCTTGCTTGGTGCCTGTTTCTGTCGCCATAACACGCACTTATTATTATTTTCTGGTGGTCCATGACCCACGCCATGGACACTGATTAGCCATGCTAAATTAAGGCAGCATGGCCGGTGCCGTCATGGCCTGTTTTTCTTCAAAACCAAACATGATGTTCATATTTTGCACCGCTTGTCCTGCTGCGCCTTTCACCAGATTATCAATGACCGACAAGATCACTACAGTATCGCCGCCCTGTGGGATATGAATGGCAATTTGGTTGTAGTTACTGCCTTTCACGTTTCGAGTGGCCGGGTGAGAGCCAGCGGGTAAGACATCTACAAATGGCTCGTCTTTATAACGCTGCTCGTACAAGGCTTGCAGGTCCACATCGGTATTATTTAATTTGGCATATAACGTCGCGTGAATGCCACGGATCATAGGGGTTAAGTGTGGCACAAAGGTTAAACCCACATCTTTGCCCTGGTTGGCATTTTGCAAACCCTGCTTAATTTCAGGCAAGTGTCTGTGCCCCGCCACACCGTAAGCAGAAAAGCTTTCGCTGGCTTCACACAACAAACCACCGATCTTGGCCTGACGACCGGCACCACTAACGCCTGATTTACAGTCGGCAATAATGTTTTGCTCATCCACCAGCTTGTTCTCAATAAGGGGTAATAGACCCAGTTGTGCCGCTGTTGGGTAACAACCTGGATTGGCCACCAATTTGGCGGTTTTCACTTGCTCACGATTTACTTCAGGTAAACCGTATACAGCTAAATCCACTAAATCAGGGCAAGTATGTTCCATGCCATACCACTTGGACCACTCCACCACATCTTTAATTCTGAAGTCGGCGCCCAGGTCGATGACTCTCACCCCGGCTTCAATCAGCTCGGGAGCCATTTTCATGGCCACACCGTGAGGCGTGGCAAAAAAGACCAAATCGCACTCACATAGGGTTTTTACATCCGGTACACTAAAGCAGATATCAGTGAAAGGTCGTAAGTTAGGGAACATGCCTGCTACCGGGTTACCATCTTCACCGCGGGAAGTGACCACTTTGAGGTTTACTTGCGAGTGTTGAACCAGAATACGTAGCAGCTCAACACCGGTATAACCTGTGCCGCCCACCAGACCTACATTAATCACACTACCACCTTCTTTTTCGTTTTGTTCAAGAGGGCCTTATAATAGCGTCTTCTTTAAAAAGTGACAGAACAATTCATGGCTTCTTTGCTTCGCCAACTACGATTACAGCTTGCACAAACTGATGCATTGCCACTTTTGGCCCTGTTGGGCGCTTTTGCCGGTTTACTCACCAGTGGCACCATACTGTTATTTCGCATAGCCATAGAGGTGCCATTAGATAGCGCACTACCAGGCCAACACCACGAATACTTTGAAAGTCTGCCCGCCTGGCTGCGATTTGCCCTGCCCATGGGTGGCGCCATATTAACCGCCCTGATCTTTTTAGCTTTTAGCCAACAGTCCCGGATTGTGGGCATTAGCCATGTATTGGAGCGCATCAAGCATCACCAAGGTTATATGCCCGCTAGTAACTTTGTGGCGCAGTTTTTTGGCGGTATTTTGTGCGCCATCAGTGGCCAAAGCACCGGCCGGGAAGGGCCCGCTGTGCATTTGGGCGCCGCCACCGGTAGCATCATGGGTCGAAGATTTGAATTACCCAGTAACCATGTGCAGTTACTGCTGGCGTGTGGGGTGGCGGCGGCCATTTCGGCGTCCTTTAATACCCCCATTGCCGGGGTGATTTTTGCCATGGAAGTGATTGTCATGGGCTACAGCTTTATTAGCTTAATACCTGTGATATTGGCTTCGGTGACCGGCGCCCTGTTAACCCGAGCGGTTTATGGCAGTGAACCGGCATTTAGTGTGCCGCAGATTCATTTGCATTCGTTGCTGGAGTTTCCGTTTTTAATGCTCGAAGGGCTATTAATGGGAGCACTGGCCGCACTGTTTATCTGGGTTTGTGTAAATGTTGCACAAAAGGCCCCTAAAAGTTTATTTCAGCGCTTCTTAATTATTGGTTTGTTAAATGGCCTGCTGGCCTTGGCCATTCCACAAATCATGGGCATAGGCTACGACACCGTGAACCTGGCGTTAATTGGTCAATTACCCTGGATTGCCTTGTTTATTTTTGCTTTGGCTAAGTTGCTGATCACCAGCCTGAATTTGGGGTTAGGCCAACCTGGTGGTGCCATTGGCCCCATGTTATTTATTGGGGCTTGCGCCGGTGGGCTAGTGGGGGAATTAGGGGCTTGGCTTGCCCCCGACCATGCCAGTAACTCTGGCTTTTATGCCATGCTGGGCATGGCGGCCATGATGTCGGCGTGCCTACAGGCGCCGCTCACCGCCCTCATGACATTATTAGAACTCACCAATAACTCGGAAATTTTATTGCCCGCCATGCTGGTGGTGGTGATTGCCAACCTCACCGCCAGCGAAGTGTTCAAGCAAAAGGCGTTATTCCCAAGGCTATTACAGCTGAGGGGTTTAACGGTAGACACTAGCCCAGTAGAGCACATGCTGCGCCAACACAGCGTGCTGAGTATCAGTGACAAAGACGTTAAAATAGTGAGTAAGTTTTCAAGCGTGGATGAGTTACAACTAATCTTGAAGGGCAACCCCAAATGGTTAGTGATATTTGATAACAGCAAAACCGTGTTGGCCATTATATCCGCCAGCGATGTGGCCAACGTATTATTAGATGAAGAACAATTAGATAGCTGGTTAGAAGAACATGAAGGGGCAATGCTGATGAATCTGCTGGCCATCCCAGCTCAACGGGAGACCTGTGGCAGTATTTCCATGCAGGCCAACTTACAAGAGGCGTTGGACCTAATGGCTAAACTTCAGGTGGAATGCCTAAGTGTGCATTCAGGTAAAAATGCCAACGCCAGCTCTGTTATGGGGATTATTAAGCATGATAAAATCCACAACCATTATCGTTATCAACAGACTTCTAGCTCATAAGCTCTAAGGAACACTATGCTGTGGATTAAAGCCTTTCACCTTATTGCCATTATTTGCTGGTTTGCGGCGATCTTTTATTTACCTAGATTGTTTGTTTATCACGCAGACAGTCACGATGACGTGAGCCGCGACAGATTTAAAATCATGGAGCGCAAACTTTACCGCGGCATCATGACCCCTTCCATGATTGCGGTGTTGGGTTTAGGCGGCTGGTTATTGAGTTTGAACCCTGGTTATTATTTAAGCTCTGGCTGGATGCTGGTGAAACTAGCACTAGTCGCGCTACTGGTGGGCTTTCACTTCTACTGTGGGTATTTACTTAAGGCCTTTGCCAATGATAAAAATACCAAAAGTCACAAATTTTTCAGGGTACTCAATGAAGTGCCTGTTTTCATGCTAGTGGCCATCGTGATATTGGCTGTGGTTAAACCGTTTTAACGTTAATTCGATTCAGCTTTATATATTCACGTAACATTTTCACTGGCCCGTTTAACTATATTGTCCGCCATCTCCCGCAGCGTGCCGCTGCAAAGTTCTGGCAGACAACATAATTAATCGAGCTGAAAAAGTGCTCTACAGCCCTAAGCCGAATTACAATTTTCTATTATTTCTAGGATTGTTTCATGGATATTTCTCGTTCAGCCTCACTTTTTGAAGAGGCCAAGCAGCGCATTCCCGGTGGTGTTAACTCACCGGTACGTGCCTTTAATGGTGTAGGTGGTACGCCCATCTTCTTTAATAAGGCTAAGGGCGCTTACCTGTTTGACGAAAACGGCAACCGGTATGTGGATTATGTGAATTCCTGGGGGCCGCTTATTTTGGGTCACGGGGCTGAGCCTGTTTTGGATGCGGTTAAAGCTCAACTGGAAAACGGTTTAAGTTTTGGTGCTCCCACCGAGCTTGAAGTGGAGATGGCTCAGAAGGTATGTGAGATTTACCCTAGCATGGACATGGTACGTATGGTGAACTCCGGCACCGAAGCCACCATGAGTGCCATTCGTTTAGCCCGTGGATTTACCGGGCGCGATAAAATGGTAAAGTTTGAAGGCTGCTACCACGGCCATGCAGACTCCCTTTTGGTAAAAGCCGGATCTGGTGCATTAACATTAGGGGTGCCTAGCTCTCCAGGCGTACCTTCGGTATTGGCCGACCTAACCATTACCCTTACCTACAATGACCTTGATGGCGTTAAAGAATATTTTGCCAAAAGCGGCAGTGAAATCGCCTGCATCATCGTAGAACCATTAGCCGGTAACATGAACTTTATTCCACCCGAGCCTGGTTTCCTGGAAGGCTTACGAGAGGTATGTGACGAACACGGTGTGGTATTAATTTTTGATGAAGTGATGTGTGGCTTTCGCGTGGCAAAGGGCGGCGCCCAAGAAATTTATAACGTAGTGCCTGATATGACTACTTTAGGCAAGGTAATTGGCGGCGGTATGCCGGTGGGCGCCTTTGGTGGTAAACAAGAAATTATGAATCACATTGCCCCGCTGGGCCCTGTGTATCAGGGCGGTACATTATCGGGTAACCCTATTGCCATGGCGGCGGGTAAGGCCATGTTGGACGCCATTAGCGCACCAGGTTTTTATGACGCGTTAACCGCCAATGCTAAAATGTTGTGTGAGGGGCTGGAAGCATTAGCTCAAAACCATAACATCGACTTCACCACCAACCAGGTGGGCAGCATGTTTGGATTGTTTTTCAGCGAAGACAAAAACATCAGCCGCTTTGCCCAGGTTGAACAATGTGACCAGGGGCGATTTAACAAGTTTTTCCATGGTTTGTTAGAGGAAGGGGTTTACCTAGCGCCATCTTCTTATGAGACCGGCTTTATTTGTTCGGCGTTAACCGAGGCTGATATAGAGTTTACCTTGAAGGCGGCCGACAAAGTATTTGCAACCTTATAAAGAAGAGTTGAGCTGACAATAAAATGCCCTGCCTTGAATCTCAAGCCAGGGCATTTTTATGTTCAGGATGAACGGTCAGGATTTTGCTCCCGGCAAATCCTAAGTACTTACATCCATGTAACCAATAGCGCGGTGCCACGGATGGCATGGAGCACGTATGTTCAGGATGAACGGTCAGGACTTTCCCCGAATGAAGCTTCGATTAATACAATTCTAACGTTACCGACAAAACCTATTTATAAAAAGAGGTCATAGGCTGATATTTGCACGAATTAACTTGGCATAAACTGCCACGCAGCTCCTAGCCACTTGCCCCAAGTCTACCCCCAATGTTATCCACAGATACTGGGGATAAACAACGCTACCCGTTCCATTCAATTAACTCAGTCTAAGCCGTGCTTTTTTTTCAACTGTCGGTAGCGGCCATCTTTTTTAAAAACTTTTAATACCCTATTAATGCCCTCAACCAATTCATCATGGTTACTAAGCCTGCGACTCACTGCCATGTGTAGCGGTATATCCGCCAGCGGATGCTGGGTATCATAAAATAATTTATGAGCCGGATGCACATGGCGAGTGGCTTCAAATTTCATCACTAGGAAATCCCCCAAAGTTAAGTGCAAACGGCCAGCGGCTAACATTTGTAAAACTTCTTTGGCATCGCTGGCAAACACAATTTTAACGCCCGGTGCCTGTAATATAGCGTCAGGGTAGGCATAAGACTTCACTAACCCCAGAGTTTTACCCTTTAAGCTTTGTGGCCCTGCATATTGAAAGGAGTCGGATTGGCGGGAAATAAATACCAATTTGTTATTGTCGTAGGCTTGGCTGAAATGTAAATGCTCACTGCGCTGGGGTGTATACCAAACGGCGGGAATCACTTGGTAGTCACCGCTAGCCCTTAACTTCATTATTTGATCCCAGGGCATAAACTCCAGAGTGAGATTGTGGCCCAGCTCATGAAAAATCTGCCGAGCCAAATCAACGCTGAAACCTTCTTGCTGCAAACCTTGCCCGGTCATGGGGGCCCAGGTGTCCGCCGCCATGTGTAATGGCTGAGCCTGACAAAAAGGCCAGCAACACATCAATACCAACCAGCCCCATGCAAACCTAAAATTTGCATAAGACTTCTTATCGGTTTGCACAAGCCAACGATTGACCACTAAACACACCCTAAACGGTATACCCACCTAACAGTATAGATAAAATTAACTGTTCCACCGTTAATGGGTAAAGAACTGGGTTTGTGATGCAAGGTTGTCTACACTGCTCTGCCTTCGCCACCTTTAATAACAGGTCCTTCATGGCAAAAGATTTAACCCAGGGTGCCATCGCTCCTTGGCTTTACCGCCTTACCGCGCCCATGGTACTGGGCATTATGGCGATGTTCTTATTTAACCTGGTAGACACCTATTTTATTAGTCTGCTGGGCACCCAACCGTTGGCGGCCATCAGCTTTACCTTCCCAGTCACTATGCTAGTGATCAACATGGGCATAGGGTTAAGCATTGCCACCGGCGCCGTGGTGGCTCGGGCCTTGGGGCAAAAAGATCAGCAGCAAACCACGCTGTGGATAAGCAGCAGTTTTTATTTGGCCATCTTAATCGCGTTAGTCTTGATGACCATTGGCCTCACCCTTCAAGACACTATCTTCCAATTATTAGGGGCTGGCCCAGAGTTGTTGCCGCTAATTTCGGCCTACATGACCTGGTGGTTTGCAGGGTCCGTGCTGCTCATTATATTAATCGTAGTGAATGCCAGCGTACGGGCCACCGGCAATACCAAGCTCCCCAGCCTAGTGATGTTATTCAGCGCCCTGTTGAACGGCATACTCGACCCATTATTCATTTTTGGTATTGGCCCGTTTCCCGAGCTGGGCATTAAAGGCGCCGCCATCGCCACACTTATTTCCTGGTTACTGGCCCTGCTGTTAATCATGCGATTCATGATCCGCAACCAGTTAATATCCTTTCGCCTAAATCACGCATTTATTAACAGCTGGAAAAAACTGGTGTCTCTGGGTGTGCCCGCCGCCTTTACCAATATGCTGGGCCCTTTGGCCAATGGTCTATTGGTGGCCTGGGTGGCCCAGTACGGCACTACGGCTATCGCCGCCTACGGGGTAGGTAGCCGGTTAGAGCCCTTGGCACTTATTGTCGTCATGGCTTTCACCGCTAGCCTGCCACCTTTTGTGGGGCAGAATCATGGTGCCGGTGAACATAAACGCATCGAAGAGGCTCTGGTGAAAAGCATGCAGTTCATCATGATATGGCAGCTACTGGTCTATGTGGCCATGGCCCTCCTGGCCGAACCTATTAGCTTGTTATTTAGTGATGATGCCGATGTAAGAGAGGTGATTAAAACCTTTATCTACATTTTGCCCATCAGCTACTTTGGCCTGGGTTTTAGCCTAGTGACCACGGCCACCATCAATTCGCTGCATAAACCGCGCATCTCTTTGCTTATTAATGCCCTGCGCCTGTTTATCCTCTATGTGCCACTGGCCTGGATAGGGAATCATTACTGGGGATTAACCGGATTATTCTGGGGATGTGCCATGGCCAACTTGCTGGTGGGACTTACTGTGATGTTGTTATTTAACAAGGTGCGCAACGACCAGGGTTTACGCAACAAGCTGCTAGAGGTTTAAAACAAATCCACATCCGAGCCTTGTGCGCTGGCGGGCTTAGCGGGAGGCGTTTCATCCAGTTCCAATAGCTGCTCTTCGAACTCACTCAGGGCAGCGATGAGCTGCTCGCTGGCCTGCTCCATCTTGGCAAGACAGCCAAAGGTGGCCTCTTCATTTTTATCCTTATGATGCTGCAACGCCTGTAAACCTAGGGTATGGATAGCGTTATGAGGCAGCTCTAGGGCCTTATAGCTTGGCAGGTGGGCATACTTAGTACCTGCGCCCTGATAGTACCATTCTCCCAAACGGCAAGTTAGGTGGTCACAAACTTCACCGCTAATAGGCTCATCTGACAAATTCCAAATTCGGCGATAGATTTGTGCCTTCCACACCACGTGATCGAGCTTCACGGTTTGTAAAAAGCTGGTGTGGGAAGAGCCCTGAATCACCCGAAACATGTTTTTAGACACATCGGTGATGTCGGCGATGATGGTTTTCACCGCCCCGGTTTGCTCAGACAAGGATTTGGTTGAGGTGCCCATGTCGTTAATCTGGCCACTTACCTGTTGGGTTTGGGAAGTGATGGCCGCCACCAACTTAGTGATCTCGGTACTGGCCTCGGCGCTTTTTTGCGCCAGCGCCCTTACTTCATCGGCCACTACGGCAAAACCACGGCCTTGTTCGCCTGCGCGGGCGGCTTCGATGGCGGCATTAAGGGCCAATAAATTGGTTTGCTCGCTAATGGTTTGAATTTGGCTAACAAAACCCACGATATCATCCCCATGACTCGATAAGGCCTCCACCGCGATACAGGCATCCTGGGTTCGATCATCTATGTGAGCCAGGCTACTGGCGATGTGACTGAGCAACACATGAATTTGATCGAAGCTGCTCACCGATTCACTTAAAGCGGTGTGCTGCTGGTTCAGCTTACCCGAGCTCACGGCCACCGAGCTGCAAATGGTATCCAAGGTATGAGCGCCATTTACATACAATTGATAGAGTCGTTGCTGCTCATCCATTTGATCCACAGCATATTGAAGCTGGCGATCGGCCACCTCTTTCACGCCATTTAACAGCTCAATATACATGGCATCTTTTTTAGCTTTGGCCTTCAGGCCCGCGTTTTCTTCACGCAGCGCAAGCAACTCACGCTGACGCCTGGCATTAAAAAACATAAACGTCCATATTCCCCAAACCTTTTAAATCTTCTTTAAGTGTAGACCAGAGACTTAAAAACCAAAGGGCATCAATTGCAATTGATTTGTGTGGGGGCTTGGCCCATGATGCCGCCTTTACCCCAGCATTCACCGGACCCAGTGCCCCATGGACAAACATCACAGCCTATTAATATTAGCTATCTGCTTTAGCCTGCTGGTGATTCTGTGCAATATCCTCATGGCACCCAGCCTATTACCGTGGGAAGTACTCACCGACAGCCAACACCCGTGGCGCCAAATTTTAGTGAGTATTCGTATTCCCAGGGCCCTTGGGGGGTTTTGCATTGGCGCCTTGCTGGCCGCCAGCGGTGTGTTAATTCAAGGGTTATTTCGTAACCCTCTGGCCGAGCCAGGCGTGATTGGTGTATCAAGTGGCGCCGCACTGGGCGCTGCACTGGCGATCTTTTTTCAGTTTTCCTTCTGGATATTGCCCTTGGCGGCCTGTTTAGGCGCGGCCGGTGCCGTAATCATATTGCTGTGGGTAGGCCGCCACCTAATTGGCCAGCAGGTGAGCCAGTTTATATTAGTAGGGGTGGCACTTAACTTTACCGCCACCGCAACTCTGGGTTTACTCACTTATCTGTCTAGCGACCAAATCATGCGCAGCATCAGCTTTTGGAGCATGGGCAGTTTAAGCGCCATTCATTTCACCGAGCTGGGTATATTAATGGCAGGGGTTCTGGCCATCAGCGTGATCGTGCCCAGGTATCTAGTGCAATTAAATATCTGGTTGCTGGGAGAGCACAACGCCAAGCAGTTAGGGGTAAATACCCGACGCCTCAATGCCCACCTGGTAATCATCATCAGCGTCATGGTGGGACTGGCGGTGGCCTTTTGCGGCGTGATTGGCTTTATTGGCTTACTGGTGCCCCACGCGGTGCGTTACTTTGTGGGCATGGACAATAAAAAGGTACTGCCACTGTCCATGTTAATGGGCGGCAGTTTGTTATTGTTGGCCGATTGGCTGGCACAAACCTTAGTGGCCCCCGCGCAGATTCCGCTCAGTTTAATTTTAGCTATTGCCGGTGGCCCGCTGTTTATCGTGTTATTAAACGCGGTGCAAAAACGAGGCTGGGCTTAAGGGCACCTCTATGATAAAAGCCAAACAAATTAGTTACCAAACCCACGGAAAAACCCTGTTACAGCCTTTGGATTTGTCACTTAATCGAGGTGAAATGTGGACCATACTGGGCCCCAATGGCGCGGGGAAATCTACGCTGATGAATCTATTGGCAGGCATCAATTCAAGTGCCAGTGGACAAATTCATATTCAAGGGCAAGCTATGGAAAACATGCCGCCCATGGATTTAGCACAGCGCCGCGCCTATTTAAGCCAGCAGCATAACGATGATATTAGTTTTAGCTGTGAAGAAATTGTCACCATGGCGGCCTACCCATGGGGCAAAGGATTTGCAGCGGAGCAATTAAATCAAATGCTAGATTGGTTTGATTTGCAGCACTTAAAAGAACGCAGTTATTCCCAGTTATCGGGCGGTGAAAAACAACGCTGTAACCTTGCACGCAGCTGCCTGCAAATATTGCCCAATGGGTTTGGCAACTCCATATTACTATTGGATGAACCGTTAACCGGCCTGGACATTGCCCACCAGGTGAAACTATTTAAACTGCTAAAGACCTTACAGGATCAGGGTGCCTGTATCGTGATGGTGCTACATGATGTGAACCTGGCGCTACGATTTTGCAGCCATGGGGTTTTACTAAAAGAAGGCAGCCTAGTGAAACAAGGCAAGATTGAAGAAGTTTTAACCGCCGAGCGTTTAAGCGATACCTTTGAAACCGAATTGATTTACAGCGCCCGCCCTACTCCGCATTTTTATTGGGCCTAGATTAGTCACCTTATCTTGCCATTTAAAGAGGGGCGAAGCAGCCGCCCCTAAGTGCCCCGAATTCAGCTTCAAAGTACAGCATTCAAACCTAAAGCTAAAACAACCCCAGAGTCACCACCAGAATTTGGTCTTTTACTTCCATGGATTTAAGCATGGTTTTGGCCAGCTGTTGCTTCATGTTGTCATCTTTTAATTTATACACAGGATAGCGAGACAAGCTCTTGGCCAGTGCCCCCTGTGCCAGTTTTTTAATCTGCTCATGAAACTTGGGCGGCACCTCTTTTATATTCAGCTCAACCAGCTTTGGATTATTAAAATAAAACGCCCCTTGCTTGGCGTTGTATTTAAGAGTCCCTATGATCTTTAAGGAACCTGAAGCGCTTAACCCTGCCAGAGCATCCGCTTGTATGCTGGCACTTAGCGCCAGTTGATTAGAGCCTTCAACCAAATTTAATATGGCGTTATCCACCACTATGGTAGCCAGCATGGTTTTTTTGGTCACCGGCATCATGGCGCTGATTTTTTCTTGCAGCTGGGGCTCGGTGAATTCCAGGGTATAGCTGTAACTAAAAGTAGATACCAGTAACAGGCACAAGGCAGAGAGTGTTTTAAACATGTTGTTATTACATCTATATTCTAAGGGAGGGCTATCTTAGAGCAGGCTGCCGATTAAAAGCAACTCAATAGCCCTTAGATACTTCCCCCTGTGTTAAACAGCTAATCGTAGACCGGGCCTCCACATAAATATCTCGCCACTGTAAGCGAGTGCTCTCCACCATGACACTGAGCTCGGTATCATCATCTAAGCGATTTAGTAAGTCGGTGAGTTGTGCGCGAGTGATCTCGGTTGGGCATTTAAAATTATAGCTACCCACAAAATCAACCAGTATTGAGTGGGCTACCTGGTACTGTTGTGACAGGACTTTTATTTCTTCACTAGCCAATGATTGGGGTATTTGTTGGGCAGAGTTATCAGCCAAAGCGGGTTGAAATATTATCCATAAACATAGGGCGGTTAACTGTTTCACTTGGGAGTCCAGGGCGGTAAGTTATGAGCAGCGTATTTCACCGATATGACGGTTTGAAGTCAATGAGCAATGTTTGAGTTCGTGAACTGGATGTTACAATGGAGTGCTGATTCAAGGGCATCCATGTCGTTCGGTATCTCGCTTGGAGGTTCCGACACTTAGTATACTAACTAAAAGCTATTAAACTTTGATCTTACCCGGACAGCCCCGGAGCCATCATTTAAAAGCAATTACTAAAAGATTTTTTGTTAAAAACCTGAAAATAGAACTTAGAGCCTCGACTACCTACTTAGCAATTTTTTATAAGTACAGCCTCTTAAAAATAATTCCTTTATTCCGGTCAAGAGGATATTGCACTCAGTACCATTATTCAGCCGGTTTCCTAGTATAACTACCTATATCAACTACCATGGGAATGGGGCGCCAACAATTGAGGATTTAAGAATGAGGCACTTAATTAAACAAGTCATTTTACTATGTGGATGTTTAGGGTCGGGCATGAGTTTAGCCACTGACATATACCTAACAGAAATAGAGGGGTTACATCAGAAAGATAATAAAGGGGCCTATGACCTATTACTTAATGAAGCACTAAAAGGGATAAAGGGGCCGGTAAATATTAAATTGTTAGATCCAGGCTCTTCAACTGTAAATTTTACGTCTTGCGAAAACTGCTGTATTTCTCCCGCCAACAACAACGCCAATTTTTATAACTGGAGTGGCAAGATAGAAGAACTGGCAGCATTCAATTACGCCAAAGTATATGCTTTTTCTAAGCAGGGATCTGAGCTAATAACAAGTTTGGAACAACTTAAAGGAAAAAAAGTGGGTGGTCGGACAGGTATGCCTTATGGAAATAAAGTTGAAGGTGCCGGCTTAAACTTAATAGGCGCCGATACCATTGAAGAAAATATTCGTAAAACTGAATCAGGCGAGTTGGACGCCTTTGTGGCGTTTGTACCTGATGCATACATGGCCTATAAAGCAGCCGGTGTCACAAATATTCCCTATAGTAAAAAATCTGCCTTATCGATTCACATAGATAGAATGATTTGTCGTAACGCTCCCCGCGTTTTTATAGATAAATATAATGCCAACATGAAAACCATGCGTGATAGAGGCTTTATTCGCCGTAAGCTAGGAGATCAGTTTGTTAAACCTTTTTAAAGGGCTTAATTGCAATTGGTTAACTAATTTTAAAGCGAGCCACATTTAAACAATGAAATAAACTATAACATTTAGGTATTGCAGAATGTGAAGATAGCCGATTACCCAATATATCAAGGGCAGTACACGTTAAATAGTAGAGACTAAAAAACGTTTAATTTTCCCTAAAGGTTCAGCCAATCATACGATATATCGCCTTTTACAGATGAGATTCTGTATAGACGATGCATCCCATGCTTGGCTGGACGAAGCGAAACTCTGGCAGGTTTAAAGCTCTAAAGAATTAAAACCCCAAAACATCCTGCATATCATACAAACCATTAGGCTGATCATTTAACCAAAGCGATGCACGTACCGCACCCTTGGCAAACGTCATTCGGCTTTGCGCTTTATGGGTAATTTCAACACGTTCACCGTCGGTGGCAAACATAACCGTGTGGTCGCCCACTACATCGCCACCACGAATGGTTTGAAAACCAATCTCTTTATGAGGGCGCGCACCGGTTTGACCTTCACGGCCATAGTTGGCTACTTCGTTTAAATCCCACCCCATGGTTTCGGCAACCACTTCACCCAAGCGCAAAGCCGTACCCGACGGAGAATCTACTTTGTGCTTGTGGTGCATTTCAATCACTTCAATGTCGCTTTCTTCACCCATTACCGAGGCGGCCATGCGCAACAAGTTTAAACACAGATTTACCCCCACTGAATAGTTAGGAGCAAATACAATTTTCATGTCTTTGGCGGCGGCGTTTAACTCAACTTTTTGCTCATCGGTTAAACCCGTAGTGCCAATCACTATGCCCTTACCAGCAGCTTTACACGCCTGAACATTTTGCATGGTGGCGGCTGGGCTAGTGAAATCAATCAACACATCAAAGTCATTCAAAGAGGCTGCAAGATCACTGATTAAAGAGACATTTAACTTTTTACCCAGGCCCGCCATCTCGCCCGCATCGCTGCCGATTAAAGAATCGTTAGGCAATACCAAGGCTGCACCTAGCTCAGCGCCATCGGCGGCATCAGTGGCTTCAATTAAAATACGGCCCATGCGACCGGCGGCACCTATAATGGCAATACGTGTCATGATTTTTGACCTTATAATTTCTTTAGTTTTTACAATTCAAAAAAAAGGCGAGCTATGCTCGCCATTTTTAAACCTGGTTTTTATTCAAAAAATGTTTTCACATTCTCAAACCAGTTTTTCTTTTTGGGGCTGTGTTTTTCACCTTTTAAGGACGCCTGGAATTGACGAAGAATCTCTTTTTGCTCTTCGTTCAATTTCACCGGTGTTTCCACCATCACACGGCACAACAAGTCGCCGGTTGAGCCGCCACGAATAGGCACTACACCTTTGCCACGCATACGGAAAAGCTTACCACTTTGAGTCTCGGCTGGAATCTTAAGCTTCACTCGGCCATCAAGTGTCGGCACTTCAATTTCACCACCTAGGGCGGCATCGGCAATGCTGATAGGCACGTCACAATACAAGTTGCGACCGTCACGCTCAAAAATAGAGTGCGATTTAATGTGGGTTTCCACATACAAATCCCCTTTAGGGCCGCCTCGCGCACCTGCTTCACCTTCACCGGTTAGGCGAATGCGATCGCCGTTATCCACACCAGCCGGCACTTTAACGTTAAGGGTCTTAGTGCTTTCTTTAACACCTTGACCAGCACAGCTGTAACAAGGGTCCTTAATGATAGAACCCTGCCCGCGACAAGTGGGACACGCTTGCTGCACAGAAAAGAAACCCTGCTGCATACGTACCTGGCCCTGGCCATGACAAGTATTACAGGTAACTGGCTTGCTGCCATCTTTGGCACCTGAACCATGACAAGTGTCACATTCATTAAGCGTCGGCACGCGAATTTTAACCTCGGCCCCTTTTACCGCTTGCTCAAGCGTAAGCTCAAGGTTGTACTTTAGGTCGCTGCCACGTTGCGGGCCATTACGCTGGCCGCCCCGTCCGCCGCCGCCACCAAAAATATCGCCAAATACGTCACCAAAAATATCACCAAAGTTGCCGTTACCACCACCGCCGCCAAAACCGCCGGCTTGTGGATCAACACCAGCATGACCGTATTGGTCGTAGGCTTGACGCTTGGATTCATCGCTTAGTATTTCGTAAGCTTCGGTGGCTTCTTTAAACTTGTGTTCGGCTTCTTTATCATCCGGGTTTCTATCCGGGTGATATTTCATGGCCAGTTTACGATACGCGCGCTTAATCGCTTTGGCGTCATCGCTTTTACTGGCACCTATAACTTCGTAATAATCACGTTTAGACATAGTTTTCTGGCCATCCATTTGTAAGTTTTGAAACTCACAAATTTAGTGTTTGTACGATTTAAGGCGCACAATTATTAATCTGTAAAAACAGGAAAGCGCGAGAAAATCTCGCGCCACCTTTTAACCGCAAATAGTCACAAAATAAGTTTTGTAATTACTTATTGTCTTTCACTTCTTCAAACTCAGCGTCTACCACGTCGTCTTGTGGTTGAGCTTGCTCGCCTTCAGCTTGTGCACCTTCAGCGCCAGCTGCTTCGCCCGCCGCTGCTTGCTCTGCGTACATTTTCTGAGCCAGGCCAGAAGATGCTTCAGTTAGGGCAGTTGTTTTCGCTTCGATCTCTTCTTTGTCGTCGCCTTTTAGAGCTTCTTCCAAATCGGTGATGGCTGCGTTGATGGCAGTAGTTTCTTCTTCGGTGGCTTTATCGCCCGCTTCTTCAAGGGTCTTCTTAGTAGCGTGAATCATGCCATCGGCAGTGTTACGCACCTGAATCATTTCTTCAAACTTCTTATCGGCTTCAGCGTTAGCTTCGGCGTCTTGAACCATTTGTTCAACTTCTTCATCGCTCAAACCAGAAGAGGCTTTAATCACAATAGATTGTTCTTTACCGGTCGCCTTGTCTTTGGCGCCCACGTGTAAAATACCGTTAGCATCGATATCGAAAGTTACTTCAATCTGAGGCTGACCACGTGGCGCTGGTGGAATGTCAGAAAGATCAAAACGACCCAAAGATTTGTTTTGAGTGGCTTGCTTACGCTCACCCTGAACCACGTGAATGGTTACAGCGCCTTGGTTATCATCGGCAGTTGAGAAGATTTGAGACTTCTTAGTAGGGATAGTGGTGTTTTTCTCGATCAATGCAGTGGCAACGCCACCCATAGTTTCGATACCCAAAGTAAGTGGGGTAACGTCTAGAAGTAGAACGTCAGTCACGTCACCAGATAAAACCGCACCTTGAAGTGCTGCGCCCATGGCAACCGCTTCATCAGGGTTCACATCTTTACGAGCTTCTTTACCAAAGAATTCGGCAACGGCAGTTTGTACCAATGGCATACGTGTTTGACCACCTACCAAGATAACGTCGTCAATTTCAGACGCTTTAAGGCCTGCATCGGTAAGCGCTTGCTGACAAGGCTTCAAAGAGTTTTTAACCATGTCTTCAACCAAAGACTCTAGCTTGGCACGAGTAACTTTTACGTTTAAGTGCTTAGGACCAGTGGCATCGGCTGTGATGTAAGGCAGGTTAACGTCGGTAGAAGTGGTTGAAGACAATTCAACTTTGGCTTTCTCGGCCGCTTCTTTTAGACGCTGCATGGCAAGAGGGTCGCCCTTAATATCCATGCCGTTATCTTTCTTAAATTCGTCTGCTAAAAATTCGATCAAACGCATATCGAAATCTTCGCCGCCTAGGAAAGTGTCACCGTTGGTGGCCAACACTTCAAACTGCTTTTCACCGTCAACGTCAGCAACTTCGATGATAGAGATATCGAAAGTACCACCACCCAGGTCGTAAACCGCGATTACTTTATCGTCAATTACTTTATCAATGCCGTAGGCAAGTGCAGCAGCCGTTGGTTCGTTGATGATACGCTTCACTTCAAGACCGGCAATTTTACCTGCATCTTTAGTGGCTTGACGCTGTGCATCGTTAAAGTAAGCAGGAACGGTAACAACCGCTTCGGTTACTTTCTCGCCCAAGAAATCTTCGGCGGTCTTTTTCATTTTCTTCAAAACTTCAGCAGAGATTTGTGGTGGCGCGTATTTTTCGCCCTTCACTTCAACCCATGCATCGCCGTTGTCGGCTTTAGCGATTGTGTAAGGCACCATGTCGATGTCTTTTTGAACCACTTTATCTTCAAAACGGCGACCGATAAGACGCTTAATAGCAAATAAGGTGTTGGTTGGGTTAGTAACCGCCTGGCGCTTAGCAGACTGGCCTACTAGGATTTCGCCGTCTTCAGCGTATGCAACGATAGAAGGCGTAGTACGATCCCCTTCAGCGTTCTCGATTACACGTGTTTTTTCGCCGTCTAGTACCGATACACAAGAGTTAGTGGTACCTAGATCGATGCCGATGATTCTACCCATTTTAAATCTCCAATTTGTTCTGAGGGGCCCGCTTAATGACGCGGCCCGTGTGCCCTAAGGCCAGTTAGTTTTTAACTTAACCCTTTAATGGGTCTGGTTATTTTTAATTCAAGTTGTCTTACTACATTTTTATAAAATGATTTAGGCGAAGGTCAGGCTAGGCAAAAAACGGGGAAACGCGCAGCTTAGTGTACTAAGTGAGCATTTTGAGCTGTTTTTTAACACCGCCTGACCGAGGCTAAACATTTTATTAGGCTTTTTCGTCCACTTTAGGGGCGGCCTTGGACACCACTACCATAGCTGGGCGCAACAGACGCCCGTGGTTGGTGTAACCCTTCTGTACCACGTTTAATACGGTGTTAGGCTCGGCATCCGGGGCTTCTACCATGCTAATAGCCTGGTGTAATGCCGGGTCAAACGGGTGCCCTTCAGGGTCGATGGCTTCTACGCTGAATTTTTTCAAGGTATCCAGGAAGCTCTTCTGGGTCATTTCAACCCCTTCCAGGAAGGGCTTAACAACCTCTTC
>Ga0209825_1000605_pt1 | contig 24182 bp, 19 predicted proteins | sample EN8Hudsemesocosm_FD_184631 | JGI IMG/M metagenome (GOLD analysis project Ga0209825, IMG submission 184631) | Methane-oxidizing microbial communities from mesocosms in the Hudson Canyon - EN8B Hudson Canyon (SPAdes) (version 2) | ecosystem: Environmental > Aquatic > Marine > Cold seeps | place...
AAAGATGCTTCGTTAGGTGGTCAGTTTCCTGTTATGTGTGTCACGTTAATGAACCCTAAAACAGGTGGGGTTTTTGCCTCATTTGGTGCGCATCCTAGTTTTGAAGTTGCTCTTGAAAGAAGCTTAACCGAGCTTTTACAAGGTAGAAGTTTTGAAGGTTTGAATGATGTGCCTAAGCCTACTTTTAATAGTATGGCCGTAACAGAGCCTGAGAATTTTGTTGACCATTTTATCGACTCTACGGGAGTTGTATCTTGGCGCTTCTTTAGTAACAAGCATGATTATGAATTTTGTGAATGGGATTTCTCTGGGACTAATGAAGAAGAAAATGACCTATTAATAGGGATTTTTAAAGACCTAGGCAAAGAAGTTTATATTGCAGAGTTTAATCAACTTGGCGCTACAGCTTGTCGTATTTTAGTGCCTGATTATTCAGAAGTGTATCCTGTTGAAGATCTTATTTGGGACAATACCAATAAATCTCTAGATTACCGTGAAGACATTTTAAACCTCCATAGTTTAGATGAAGAAGCTTTAGTGGCTTTAGTTGAGCGTTTAGAAGACAGCCAACAAGATAACTACATTGATATAAAAACGTTAATTGGAATTGAGTTTGATGAAAATACCGTTTGGGGCCAGTTAACCATTCTTGAGTTGAAAATCTTAAGTTATCTCGCTTTAGGCGCTTTAGAAGATGCTATTGAACTCGTTGGTGAATTTTTACAATACAATGACAATACCGTTGAACGTGGTTTATTTTATCAAGCGATTCATGCGGTACTTGAAGTGACTTTAGATGAAGAGATGGAACTTGAAGACTATATAGATAACTTTAACAGAATGTTTGGTGAAGAAAACATGAAACAGGTTGTAGGTTCTGTATTTGGCGAAGTCAGATTTTATGGTTTAACGCCAACAAATATGAAGTTAGAAGGTTTAGACAAACATTTAAGATTAATTGAAAGCTACAAGAAATTGCATCAAGCTCGCAAGATTGCTGCTGAAAAATAGATAAAACTGTTCTTACGTAAAGCCAATATTTATTATAAGTATTGGCTTTTTTTGTTTCAGCATCTTCTGTTATTTATGATCTTAAAACTAACTCATTGAGTGCATTTACTTTTTAGCCAATGTTAGCGTAGCAGTTGAAAATAAAGAAACATTCGTTTGTTGAGGCGAGAGTTTAATGACTTCTCTGCTTTCATTTTGTTTTTTCGTAACGGTTACTTTCATTTCTTTCTCCGCCGGAGATACTCCAAAAAGATCTACTTCAAATTGAAGTTGGCTGTTGTGAGAACTTAACGTATAACGCCCCATAACAATTAACTGTGATGATGGTTTTTGAAGAGTATGGTGCGAATTTACTGGCGATAGCATCATTCCTTGCAGGGCTATTTTGTTACCATTATCACTCAGTGTGATTTTTTCATGTACTGTGCTGGCGATATTCGCACGGTGAAGTGAAAATTCTTCGGCAGATAGTTTTCCGTCATTATCATCATCAACATTTTTAAATGCAGTGACGGGTAATGAGATCACCATGAATGCACCATTATCAACAATGTTCAACGAACCATGTTGAGCAACCATCACATGTGCGTAAGATATTTGAGAAAATACAAGGTTAAATAACAATAAAACCAATGTGCAAATCAAGCTTTGTATATGTTTCATAAGTTAATTCTCCTAAAAGGGTAATGTATTCATAAAATTGATATTTGAATGTTCCAATTAATAATGACTCTATTTAAAACGAAAAGAGTCATTATTATTAATTGAAATTGTATTTTTTATTCTAATTCACCTCTAACGCAACGTTGCAGGTAAGGATATGTGTCAGTTGCATAATAGTGGTAAATACCTTCAGGGAATTCAGGTGTCACGCCAACACGGCCGTTACATTCATCTAAATCACCAGAGCCTGCGACATACTCCCAATCTTGAGCAAAAGTGCCTAATTCATATATAGAGATAGAAGGTCTAGTGCTACTTACTTCAGTCACCAGTTGATAGCTCCCTGTCATTGCTGTTATTGCTGAGGTTGCATCGCTTGCAATGCTATAACCATAACGGGCATAAATAGGAAAACCGTCAGCAGCCCAGCCAATAATTGTCATTGTCGTGTTATTACCTCCTTGTTTAGTAATAAATCCCTCTGGCATTCCATGGTAATGATATGTACCTCCGGGCTGAACATGTGCGTTATTATCGTCGGTGCCAAAATTAAAGTTAGAATGACCTAACGCTTCAATACTCCAGTTACCGCTATTGTCGGATAAGCTACAGTTATCTCCTGAATCATCACAACTTCCAGCGGTACCTGCGTCTATTTTTACACCGTTAAGAACATAAGCTACTGGACCTGAAGGACCACGTAAAGATGTAGCAATTGTTGTCTCAATGGGGAGTAAAGTATAGTTTGCGTCAACCGTTTGTTCTTCAATTGCGTTTGGATTATTAGTGTTTGGGAACTGACCAACTTCATGATCTGGAATACCATTCGCACTTAATACCCTTTCACCACCTGTACAACTCCATTGCGCCATACTGTCATCAAGCACATAAATTGAATCATTGTATTCGTTATAATTGTAATCACACAAAACACTTGCTGTAGAGCCTGAAGCAACTTCTGAAACAGTAATTTCTACAGTATCAACTTCACTGTTCAGAAAACTATCATCAACTGTCAGGTTTACCATATAGGTGCCAACAACATCTGCTGTGAAGGTAGGTGAAACTGCTGTTTCGCTAGATAACGTAGATAGGCTTCCGTCAGGTATTGAAGAGAAGCTCCATGAATAACTGATTTCATTACCGTCAGCATCCGTACTCAGTTCGCCTGTAAGGGTAACAACATCATTGAGGAATACCGCTTGGTCGCTGCCAGCATTTGCTATTGGGGCAATATTTCCTGATGTTGCATTTTTAACGATAATATTAATTGTATCGCTGGCGTTACCACCATCGTTATCAGTCACAGTAAGTGTGAAGGTTAATGTTTCATCTTCCGACACGGTTGGAGCTGTGAAGCTGGCATTAGCAGCTGTGTTATCAATAATTGTTACAGAAGAACCACTATTTTGCTGCCATAGATAACTGGTAACTGTTCCATCTGAATCACTAGCAGTGCCTGACAAATTAACGAGCGTATCTTCATTTATCGTTTGTTCAACACCTGCTTCAACGGTGGGGGCTATGTTAGCAGTATCGTCGCTGTTACTGTCGCTTCCACCACAAGCGGCTAACGAGAAAATTAACGTTAAACTCATTAATGCCGAAGTAGTATTGCCAAAAGAATTAATTGCATCTTTCATTGTTCAGTTCCTTAAAAATATTTTTTAGTCTGGCGTTATAATAAAAAATCAATGTGCATAAAATATGAAAGTATAAGTAATATTAATTATTAAATGACCAATGAAAAATTTGAAAATAATATTTCAAGCATGCTTTATTATGCAGTGGTATTTATAATTGAATCAGATTCTTCAATATCAAATTTTTCAAAAACTTGTGCCAATATTGATTGTTTGTCTTCATCGCTAAGGCTGTCGCTATTACTTGCTGCTAATTTTTCTTCCAGAAGTTCAGCTAAATATTCAACCATTGACGATATTTCATCAGAGCTTTGTGTTGGCGGAGGAGGTGGAGGAGGTCTGCTACCTTCTTCAGAAACATTTGCGAGTTCACCTATAGTTCTAGCATCAAAGCCGGCTTCAGAAACCGCTTTTTCAAGGGCTATCCCTGGCTTAATACCTGCTTCAGAAAATGCTTCAACAATACTTAAGGCATCAGTTTCAGATAAGTTATCTACATCAAATTCAGACAAGGTGTCAGAAATAACTGATTGTTGTTCACTCGTTAAATTTTGCTCTGTTCTTGGCGGTGGTGGCATTGAAGCACCAGAATTAATTGAGTTAATCATTATCTTTTTCCTTTTTTTTTAGGTGGTTTGTGATTATTGAATTCTGCTTTAGTGATAACACCATTATTGTCGGTGTCTATGTGTGAAAATATTTTTTGGTAACCATCTCTGGGTTTTTGCTGTGATGAAAATTCGTCAAAATCAATATCTCCATCACCATTAATATCAATAGCTGAGAATAATGGGCGAGGAGGAGGTCCTTCCTTAGATTTTTGGGAATTTTTTGCGTTTACTTGAACTATGCCTAAACATAATAATGTAACCGCGATTATTACCTTTGACTTCATGTTCATGTGTAACTCCTATTGCTTAATTTTGATTCCTAAACAAGGTTAACAAGAGAAATTGCAAATAATGTGCAAATAAAAAGGAAGATAAAAGTTATTGGTTATTTGAAACTTATTGAAGTGGCAATCAACCATAGATACAAGAAGGAAAAGTAACTAAAGGGTTTTGAAAAGCATGAATAAATAAATGCTATTTAATGTTTATTTATCGATAATCGGTAATTTATGTTGTTTTTGTTCTATTTTGGAGTATATTCAATTTTATCGTTAACGGTTGTTGAAGGGAATTACTCTTCGTTTTAATAAGGTTTAAAATATGTATAAAATTTTTGTTGGAGTTATCATTATTTCTACATTACTTGGGTGTAGCGGTCATATTCGAGAGAGCTCTTTCATTACACAAGATGAAGCTATTACAGAATATCAAAACCTTGCATTTAATGAATGGCAGGCATCTTTTTCTCAACATACATTAACTCAATTAAACTTAGTGACTAAAAGTGACAATGTTAGATTAAAGGGATTATTCCTAGATTCTCCAACCTCACAAGATGTTATTTTTTACATTCAAGGTAATGGTATGAGAGTATCAGACGGAGGAATTTACGCCCTTAAAGCCTTAGCGAAACTTGGGAAAGATATTGTCATTTTTGATCGCAGAGGTTTAGGAGCAAGTAGCGGTAAAGCAACTATTTCTAATTTAGCGGATGATTCAATAGAACAATATCGGTTTATTAAAGATACATTAAAAGCAAAATCAATTATTGTTCACGGATATTCTTTAGGCAGTTTTATTGCAGCGCACCTTGCCAAAAATGAAACTGTTGATGCGCTTGTTTTACAAGGCTCTGCAACCAATGTAGATGACTGGATTGATAAAAAAACACCTTGGTATACTAAGCCTTTTTTAACCATTGAAGTAGATGAAGCCTTCAACGCAGTTGATAATGAGGTGGTTGTCTCAAACTTCTATAGTGGACCTTTATTAGTCATTGGCGCTGAGAATGACCAGCAAGTGCCAGTTGAATTATCTAGTGCACTTTATAATGTAAGTACATCAGAGAATAAAAAACTGGTAATTGTTGAAGGGGCGGATCATGGTTCAATGCTTGATAAGGCAAAAGAAATAGCGCTCTATAAAGCCTTTCTAAATTCTATACAGTAGTGTTTATACATTTTTATTGCGCCATGTTTATAAAAATATGTCGCAATAGAATAATGTTAATAAAGTCATTGCGGATAGCCTTTAGAGTATTACCTAACCAAAAGATTTACTGAGCGAAATTTCTGAGGATACCGTCATCTAACCAAGCACTTATGTAATTTAGTGCTAACATGCTAACGTTCTCATGCTCTGATTCATTAAATAGAAATTCACATAAAGCTGAAAAGTTTTCTCCAGCAAGTATCATTTGAATTAATCTAGTTTCTTCTTCGGTAAGCGAACGAAATTGGGTAAGGCGTTCGGCATTTCTCCATAATAACCAGCTATTCATTTTTTGAGTTGCTGGAGAAGGGGATGTTTCTTTTTTCAATGCTTGCCAACTTTCCACACTGTTCCACTCGAAGGAGGTTAATTGAACACTGGGATGAAATCTAAAGGTTAATTCTGGCCAATCATCGGGTGATAAATTTTGTAAATCTTCTCTGTTATATCGCTGAGCATCTTCAGCATCAAATGTATCTAATAATAGCCGTTCAAACTGAGCCATTTCACTTATGATCGGATGTTGACTAAAAGGGCGTTTGTTGGCTAAAAATTGTGGTAATTGATTGGCATAATGTCTAAGGGAAGTATAGTTTGAAGGGGAGTCATGAATATATCCTGAAACCATTTCATCGAATAGATCGTCGCCCAGATATACACCTAACATGGGGTGGTCATTATCAATGACTTCTTTCAAACGCGCTTGATAAGCATTTTTATAAATATTTAGCCGGGTTTGATTACTTACATTCCCTTGTTTGACAATACTCTGTTCAATGACTGTTTCGCCTTTGGTGAGATAGCCCATCATTGTTTTTTGCAGACTTGCTAAAGTATTTTTTTCCATGTTAATTAATCAATACCATAGTTAAGTGTTTCTTTAGCAATTCGTTTGGCAACATCGAGTTCAGCTAATAAATCATTCAAAGGAGGAATGTTATCATCTCTTTCTATCATAGTGCTTATCATACCAAAACGTTTTAATGCGTCTTTGTATAATGTCCAAACTGGGTCGGCTACAGGATGGTCATGGGTATCAATAACATAATCGCCATAATCAGTGTGGCCCGCTAAATGAAATTGACGAACCTTGTCTTTGCTAATGCCATTCAAATAATCTTGTGTTGAGAAGTTATGATTTCTTGCACTGACATAAATATTATTAATATCGAGTAAAATACTACAGCCCGAACGTTTAGCCACTTCGTTTAAGAACTCCCACTCTGTCATTTCAGATTCAACATAAGTGATATAACTTGAAACATTTTCCATCAAAATAGGTTGACCCAAATGCTCTTGAACTTGAGATATTCTATCTACTATATGATTGAGCGCTTCGTTATTATATGGCATGGGTAAGAGATCGTGACTATTAACTTGGTGAGCTCCTGTCCAGCATAAGTGATCAGATATCCACTCAGGCTGTAGTTCATTCACTAATACTTTTAGTTGCTTCAAGTAGGTTGTATTTAATGCGTCGGTAGATCCGATAGATAAAGAAACACCGTGCATGACCATAGGGTATGATTCCCTGATCGTATGCAAATAATGTTTAGGCTTACCACCATTAACCATAAAATTTTCAGAAACAACTTCAAACCAATCTACATCGGGCTTGGTATCAATAACTTCTTGGAAGTGTTCAGTTCGTAAACCTAAACCAAAGCCTAAAAAGTGGTCAGGTAAAGGTTTAACGTTTGCGGAGGAAAGGTCTCCTCCGCGCTGTTCTTTTTTATGAACCAATGCTACCACCAATATCTTCACAAGTTTTCGCTGATAGTGCTACAAAACCATGACCTTTACAAACTGCTTGACCTTTACAAGCATTTTCAGCTGTTTTACAGTCGTTATGGCCTTTACACACATTAACATCATTACAATATTCTAGCTCAGCGGTGTTAACTACGCCACGCCAATCATCTTGTACTGTTCCACCTACATCAGCACATGTTTTAGTCGACATAGCGACAAAACCGTGACCTTTACAAACAGCCTGACCTTTACAAGCGTTTTCTGCCGTTTTGCAATCATTATGACCATTACATTTATTCACACCGTAACAATGTGCCATCTCAACAGTATTACTTGCTGTGCTTGTAGGAGAGCTAGTTGTTGCGCCTGCAGAACATCCCATTAAACCAGCTACAGCTAGAGCAATGGCTGCCCCTTGAAATTTTGCTTTTGTATTTTGTTTCATTGTATTTCCCTAGGTTAGTAAAAATGCACATGAATAAAGTCATAAAGAAGCAATTAATTAATATCTCGTAAAAGATAAATATAATCTCTAAAACTGTGCGTTAAAATTATAGACCCAATTGAATACAATAAGCTTTCAAATAATAATTCAAAAGTTGGTCATCTTTTTTACTAATAAGGTTTTAAGCCAGACAAAAACAACCAATGTAATGAACGCTGTTTATCAAAATATATTAACCTATTTGTTTTAACTCTTTCGTATATTGATGATTGCTATGAACATAATGTGCAGCGCCTTCAGTAATCATATTTTTGGTTTTTTCATCAAGTTGTTTTATCACTTTTGCTGGCGATCCTAAGACTAAACTACCGTCAGGAATGACCATATTTTCTGTTACTAAAGCATTGGCACCCACTAAACAGTTTTTGCCAATTTTCGCACCATTTAATACCACAGCATTTATACCGACTAAACTGCCTTCACCAATAGAACAGCCATGTAACATAACTTTGTGACCAATGGTTACGTTTTCTGCTACGTCTATAGGAAAACCTTCATCAACATGCAAAATACACCCGTCTTGAATGTTTGAATTTTTCCCTATTTTGACTTCTGCTAAATCAGCTCTAATGACAACATTGAACCAAATGCTGGCATTGTCTTCTAGTACTACGTTTCCAATTAAACTAGCGTTTGGTGCTATAAAACAACTTTCTGAAATTTTTGGAGAAAGTTCTCCTAGTTGATAAATCATATCTTGCTACCTTCATATTTATATATTGATTTAATGTAACTAATTAGCGGTGGAAATTCATCATCTTTGTGGCGTTATTCTTTATAGGTAAGTTAAGAAAAATTTTTGTAGAATAATTATGTACAAACGCAGGTAATGCAGGCCTAAGTCAATCAGTCAGGTTATATATTGCATTTGAATTATTGAAAAAATACTCAGGGTGTTGCAACTACTGACTTAATTATTTACTTTACTCACTTGAATATTATTTTTAATATTGGGCGCTTTAAAAAGTTGCATTAATGACCTTGGTTGATATATTAACCGACATTAAGTAAATACAAAGTAAGCATTAGATAAATACTAATAAAACATTAATAGGGAAATAAAAATAAAAATGAAAACTAACTCACTGCTCCTGATATTTTTTTTATACATTTTTGCAGCACCTCCATCGAATTCAAATGAACTCGAAAATTTTGTTAAATATGCTGAATTTGAACAGGTTAAAATTTCACCAGATGGAAAAGTTCTTGCGGTAAAAACTGAATTTGAAAATAAAAAAGTACTCGCTTTTTTAGATGTCAAAACGAAGAAACTTAAACATTTATTCCGGTTAAATGGAAAAGATAATGTTGGAGATTATTATTGGGTTAATAATGAACGAGTTGTGACTCAAGTTACAACTTCATATGGCCCACTTGATGTCCAACAAAATATTGGAAAAATCTATGCAGTAAACTCCGATGGCAGTAAAGCGACAGCTATTTTTGGTTGGAATACTAAACGGTCTGGCACTTGGTCTAATTCAGGGAAACATATAGGTTCTGGCTGGGGTTTTATTGCATCAACATTAGATAATGATGAGAGAAATATCTTGGTCAGCGTATCTCCTTGGCCTAATAAAAGAAAATCAGAGCCTAGAGCAGCAGTCTTGATAAAAGTTGATATTTATACTGGAAAACAACAGCATTTAATGCGTTCTCCAGGGCGAGGTAATGGCTTTGTGTTTGATAATGACGACGTACCTCGCTTCGCTTATGGAGATGCCGGTTATGATGATATTGACCTTTACTATCGTGAAGTTGATGGAGAGTGGGGCGAATTTACTTTTCCAGTAGAAGCTGATTCTATATGGGTTAGAGGATTCAATAAGACTAACACCACAGTGTACTTTATCGCTGAAAAAGATGGTGATACTGGCAGCCTTTATTCTTATAACTTAAAAACCAAAAAGGCCAATAAAATTTATCAAAACCCAAATGTTGAAATATCCCGTGTACTTAAAAACTATAAAGGGATACCTTACGGGATTAAAATTGATGAAGATTATTCTAATTTTTTGTTTTTTAGTCAAAAAGCCGAACACGCAAAGTTACATAAAGATTTATATGCCTCTTTCAAAGGCGACACCGTATATATCACTAGTAGTACAAAGGATGGACAGCAATCAGTTATTTATACTTCGGGCGATAAAAACCCTGGAACATACTATCTTTATGACAGTAAAACCGAAAAAGTTAAGTACCTCCTTGCTAGAGCTGATTGGTTAAATTCTAAGGATTTAGCCCGCGTAGAACCGTTTAAATTTCTTAATCGCGATGGTGTCGAACTTTATGGTTATTTGACCCTCCCTAACGGTAAAATTGATAAAAACTTACCTTTAGTTGTTAACCCTCACGGTGGCCCTCATGGTCCACGTGATTATTGGACGTTCGATTGGCGCGTGCAAGCTATTGCGTCACAAGGTTATGCCGTATTACAAGTTAATTTTCAAGGTTCTGGTGGATACGGAGATAAATTTGAGAAGGCAGGTTACCGTGAATGGGGCGGGAAAATTCAACATGACATAATTGATGCTACTAATTGGGCCATTAATCAGGGTATCGCTGACAAAGAGCGAGTTTGTATTTATGGTGGTAGTTTTGGCGCTTACTCAGCACTTCAAAGTGCTATTTTGGCTCCTGATTTATTCAAATGTACTATTGGTGCTTCAGGTGTATATGACTTACCTTTGATGCACGAGGATGGTGATATTCCTAAGTGGGTATATGGTAAAGATTATTTATCAGATGCAATTGGACATGATGAACTTAACTTAAAAACATTCTCACCCAGCTATAATGTTGATCGGCTAAAAATACCCGTCTTATTGATTCATGGTAGTGCTGACGAAAGAACACCAATATCTCAGGCTGAATCATTAGAAAAAGCACTAAAGGCTAATAAACATCCCTACCAAACACTCTATATTGATAATGAGTATCACGGGTTTGTTAAAGAAAGTAATCGTCTAAAAGCGATGGAAACAGTTGTAGAGTTTCTAAACGAACATATTGGTAGTTAGCGTATCTTCTAAATACTGATTTATATCGATTTTGTACCCTTGCAACTAATGGAATAAGTTGCAAGGGTACATGTCGAACCTCAAATAATTGAACAAAATATTTTTTCTTTTCTTCATTGCCGCTTAGAAATATCATTGTTGTAAGATTAATCCGAGTAATAAACAAGTTAACTCAAACACATGCCCTAATACTAAAATGGATGTAAACTTGATTTTTTATGTTATTAGAAAATGATTCAAGGTTTTAACTAGAATCTTAATTGTCATGGAAATAAGTTCCTAGTTACTATTTTTGTTATTCAGTTATAAATCTAATACCTACAAACTAATTATTCATCCTCTGCTTACATTCCTTCATAATCTCACGTATTAAAGGGCAGTATTATACTAACTATTAGTTATTATTGAATGGTGAAATAAAGCAGTTAAATTATTATTAATGACGCTGCTCTTTACCTTCTATTAGCTATCTAAAATAGTTATAGCATCATTTTTATAGCACTAACCCCTTTACTCATTTGATAGTAGCGTTAAACTCAATCGAAGACCTGGTAGAAAGTGATGATGTTTTATCGACACTTTCTATCTTTAGCTTTACATTTTCAATTAGTTTATTTTCTAAAAGCACGGAATATTAGAAGCATTAATCCAGACAAGCCAAAGCTGCCACCCGAGGAGGGACTGTCTTGAGGGACCGCTGGGGAAGACGTGGGGGTAGTTTCAGTGTTAGCAGAATCTTCGATAAAGATCGCGGCTACAGTTCTGTTTGAACTCATGTTAACAACACAAGTTTTTAAACTGTTTGTCGGTAACCAATTGATCACCTTATTATCAAATTCCCCCCAGACAACATCATCAATACCATTTTTGTCAACGTCTGTAAAAGCAACAGATGTTAATCCATCATCAGTTTGGTAAATGTTACTTGAGGTAAAGCTGCCATTTTGATGCTGAGTTAACAAGCTCACTGTTTGTCCATAATAAGACGTCACAAGAATATCTGTTTTATCATTTTGGTCGATATCTCCTAGCGCAACGCCATACACATAGTTATCTGCAAAAAGAGTTGATTCGCTATAATTTGAATCCGCAAAGCGATAAGACAATACTTTGTGTAAATTAATTGCTGTACCTACTATATCAAATTGACTATTACCAATTACCTGACCCACTTCAAGTTTGAAAAAAGCCCCCTCGGTTGGAATATTTTGATATAAAGAAAACTGATTATTACCTAGGTTGATATACCACTTCAAACTAGGTTTTGAGACGGACTTTATAATATCTCTTAAGCTGTCTGCCGAAATATCAGCAATAAAGCCCCCAAGTAATAAATCATTTAAACCGTCATGATTAATGTCAGCTATAGCGAGTGAATAGGGGTGTTCATTATTGATTTTAATTCTATGAGCCAAAGCGAAAACACCGTTTCCATCATTGATATAAGGTAAAATAGCATTAGCTTTATAATCCACAACAAAAATATCGGTGTCACCATCACCATCCCAATCAATAGTCTCCATTGAGCTTGCATAAATAGGATCGGAAAATTTTTGAGGGAGTTGATATTGCCCACTACCTTCCGATAAACTTACCGTTAACTGGCTGCTAAATAAGGAAATTGTAGCTATGTCTTGCAAACCATCATTATTAAAATCAGCAAAAGCAACTTCTTTTGGGCGATATTCCTGAGTAATTAGCTGATTTTTATCTGCATTTAACAATACCTCTTCACCAGCGTCACAACTGCCTAGTTCCCAGTGACTAAATTTATAACCTGAGGTTTCTTCAAAATTTAAAGAGATAACCGAATTACTTGTAATTTGTTGTTCGCATGTTTCTGTGCAAAAGCTACTATTTGATTCAATATCTACTTTTCCTTTACCGATAATTTCAAGTGTTAAAGTGGCCTCTTGCGCTAATACAGCGTTAGGTAAACTTACAAAAATAGCACTAGATATAAGAAATGGTTTTATTTTCAATTGGAAGATCCAAGTTAGTTTAATTAGTTTGAAATCAATTTGTTCTAGAGTATGATGGAAAGCTATTTTAATAAGATACTTTTTAGATTTTATTTTTATTCCTTTTTATTACAGATGTTTAGGACGTGTTTTTTTGAAAGAAAATTTTTATATCGGAGATGTACTTTTTAACCCTGAACGTAATTCGGTCGTTATAAATAAACAAGAAAAACGAATAAAGCCCAAGACTATGGTGCTTATGTGCTATATGGCAAAAAAATCTGACCGAGTTGTAACTAAAGAAGAACTTATGACTAACCTATGGCAAGGTGTTGTCGTAGGTGATGAAGCTGTAACTAGGTTGATTTTCGACCTAAGGAATGTTTTAGGTGATGATGCCAAAAAGCCACAGTTTATAGAAACCATTTCTAAAAAAGGCTATCGACTACTTGTAACCCCTCAAGTTATTAAAACACAAGTCAAAAATCAAAAGTACAGACGAGTGTTAATGCTTATTTTGGCAGCAGTTGTTATCGGGCTATTGATAAGTCTTTTTATCAATAAAAATCAGCTCAATACCAGTACCATCGCAGAAGTGACATCTGTCACCAATAAAGCAGGCTTGGAAAGGCATTTTCACATAAACCCAAAAACTAACGACCTGATATACGTGCATTTGACAAGTAGCAGCAGTCAGTTGTTTTATAAACCCAAAAATCAGGAGAAATCAATACAGCTTACTGAAAGTCATTCTAGAAAACGCTCTCCGAAATGGTTGAATGAGAATACTTTTTTTTATATTCAGGCACGACAAGACGATTATGTTATTACCAGGCAAAACTTAACAGGCAAGCAAGAAGATTTATATTCAACTCAAAACTTTATTTATTGGGGGAGCCAAACCAAGCAAAAACTATTTTTTACAGAAGTTTCGAATTTAAGAGAGCAACCTCAAATTGATTTAAAATCTATAAATTTAGTCACAGGTAAAGTCATCAATTTGTCAGAGAATATATCCCAATTACCTGACTATATCACTTCTTTTACAATTGGTTTAAATGGGAACCGTTTGTTTTTATCTGATAGAAATGGTCAACTAATGTCAATTGATCTCGCTACAGAAAAAATACAACGGCTAGAAAGTAGTTTCACAAAAGTAATTCATATTGAGGCTATTAATGAAGACAAGTTACTTATTACAGGTGAAAATAACGCTGCTAGTGGCATATGGCAAGTTAACCTTAAAAAGAATGATCAAAGCCTACTACTTTCGACAACAGGAGGTCAGGACATAGCTCAAGCTAAATTACATCAGGGCCAGTTATTTTACTCTACCTATCAATTTGATACTGATATATACCTTTTTAAAGACGAAAGATCATTCCCGCTGCAAGCAATAAATACCCCTTATAATGAGCTACACCCGAAATTTATAAACAATAAAAACAGCATATTATTTGTGTCGAATAGTGGCGGTGGCTATGATTTATGGCGCTATCAGTTGAACACCACCCTCGCCGAGCGGATTACAAACTTAAATGCCAGAAAAATGTATCCTCCTGTGATTTCAACCGATGGCGAATTAGTTGCTGTAACTTATGAACTTAAGGGAAAGCACATGGTCATTGTTGACTTAATTAGCAACACACAGGAAAATAAAATACAGACCGATAATCAGAGGTTTCCGCTCAGCTGGTCTGCAAACAAACAGACACTTTACTTCAGTCAATACTCAGATAATCTTAACCTTTTCGAAACCACTCGTGACCTTACTAAAACTAAATTAATTGCAACCAATGCTGGTTTGTTTGCCTACAAAAATGAGATGGAAAATACTATTACATTTGCTGATTATTTAAAGGGAGGTATTAAAACGCTAGACGCTAAAGGTGAAACTTTAAGATTTACGCCATTAATGTCCTTAAGTAACTTGAACATTGGCGATGCTTTGATTAAAAACCACGTATTGTATATTTCCTTGAATGAGAATAATAACAATAAAGTTCAGAAAATAGATTTGCTAACCGGAAGCAGGTTACCTGTCATTTCGCTTCCTTTGGGCTCTTTATTTTCCGATTTTAGTATACAAGGAAAAAAAGCGTTGTATTCATTACGTGATAAAGCAGGACCACAAGGTGATATTATTAAAGTAGACTTTGAAAAATAACAGTGTTGCTTGTCTATTTTGCATGATTTCCCTATCGGGATTTTTGATAAGTTGGAACAATAGCCAAAAATTAAAAATAATGAGCCTTTGTTTAATTATGTTTAATTGTTTTGCTTACAAATGAACCAAATGGTGATGACTACCAGACTCAATAACATTCCTCTATAATCCCATCGTATCGAACAACTACCTTAGCAAAATATTAAGTTTCCAATAAATGCCATTAAACCACCATTTATATGATGTAGCTCTTTGTTTTTTAAAGATAAGTAAAAATTTCTAAACCTTATAGATGAAGTGCAAAAAAGGATTACTGTAGAACAATTTGACCCAAGCATAAGTAATTCAAATAATAGTCAAACAACCTCGTTAGATATTCCATATAGAATGATTGAAATGCAGATAAAGAGGGTGTGAAAGCCTATAGTGACTCCATCACACTGCAAAGATGGACTTAGTGTGCTTTAGCTGCCTAAGGTAAATCAAAAGAAGCTAAAAATCCAAATACACCATTTTCCACTCAAATAATTTTCAATAAAAGTCATAGATAAACTTTAATTAAATCAACCTGCTTGGACGATAAAGCTAACAAAACAAAGTGATTACTAAATGGTTACAAAGAAATAACAAACCTTTGAATTACACTTTGCTACACTAATTCCATATATTTGAGGGCAACCGTTAACTAAAGTTAATGGACGCAAAACTACCAACCTAAGTGTTTTACATAGGGTCGTGGGGTTACAAAGTATATGGACATATTTTATATCACACCAATGTAGAACATTTTACCTAAAACATGGGGTATAAATGTTTAATATCTATAAATCTTCAGTCGCATTATCTATTTTTCTGGCTTTAATACTATCAGCCTGTGGCGGCGGTGGCGGTTCAAACAGTCCTAACGATGGTGGTGGAAGCACTGCAACTCCTGCAACAGTATCACTTTCAGCAAGTCCAACGACTGTTATGGTCGAAGAATCTACAACAATTACTTGGTCAAGTGCAAACGCAACATCTTGTACCGCTTCAGGAGCTTGGTCTGGCGATAAGTCATTGTCTGGCAGTGAATCAATTGTTATGAATGACTTTGGTGAGCAAAATTTTACCCTTACATGTGGAAATGCTGTTACAAGTGTAAATGTTGCAGTCAACAGTGATATTTCAGAAGGATCATGTGTAAACCCTCACAGTGCAGAAATCTATGAGTCATACCTAGGTGACTATGAGATCCCAATGCCGCAAAGTACTCTTAGCGATGAAAGTTATAAAGGGGTAGGTCTTAAAGATTATGGCGTTAAGTGGATTTATAACAATTACAAAAATCAAGGGGCAAGCTGGATTCAAGACTGTTCACAACGCCAATACATTAAATTAATGTATAGAACGACATTAAAACGGCTAAAAGATCATGGTGTAAATACGGTATCAATATATAACTTTGGTTATTGGCAAGACGCGGAAGCCGATGCTTGGTTGTTGGCTCCTAATACCAAGCATTTAGCCGACTGGGTGATTGAATACATTGTAGAAGAAGGCGAAAAATTAGGCTTAGGACTTCACTATATTTGGCAGTTCTTAGCATTAGATACCAATCAACAACCTTTGTTCCCGTTTAATGGTTATGTTGAAGTAGACATGCCGCTATTAACGAAAATTATGGATGCCCATGAAACACATATACTTTGGGAAGCAGAGCGTCTAGAAGCACTTGGTGTAGGCGCTATTTCAGCAGATTGGAGTGCTATGTGGATATGTTTTCATTGTGGTATAGGTGAAGATATTACACAGGAAGAGACAGATGAACTTAAAGACTATTACATGGAACGAATGGGCGGCATTATTGATAAAATAAAAGAAAGGTTTACGGGTAAAGTCTATGTTGGTGATGGTCCACAATGGAATGACAAACGCGTATTCGATAAAGTTGACGGCATGATCCTACCGTTCGGTCATCTACTAACCAATGATGAAGTAGCAACCGCTACTGTTGATCTAATAGAAGAACGAGCAACTAAGTTTATTGAAAACACTCATAAGCAGTGGCGTTGTTTAGATAGTCAACCTTGTTGGTATAATTCAAGTGAAACTATTCCTAAAGTTATTTTTAACTTTTTTGGTCAAAGTCATGCATCGTTTTTAACAACAGGTTGGATTGAAGATGGATTTTGCACAGCAGGAACCATTAATGGAATTGAAACTGATTGTGTTCAATATGAAGTGAAAACTGATTTTTCTGCTCAAGCAATATTTACCGAAGGATTATTACGAGCCGCGGATAATCAACCTTACTTTGATAGCTTAGGTACAACAACGGCAACTGGCTATTGGTTATCAGATACCTTGATACCCGATGAAAATCAACTACCAACTATTTCGAATACAATAGAAGGTTTTCCTAATATTTCGCAATCTATAAGAGGGAAACCGGCAGAGAAAATAATTAAATCTTGGTATACCGGTGAATTTGAAGCGTATGAACCAACGATTATTGATTAACGTTTTAAGCAAATTGTCACCTTAATTTTGGCTGATAACTTTCGTGTTTATAATTGGTTAACTTTTAATAACCCCTCACAGTGAAAGCTTTGAGGGGTTATTTTATAGAGTCGTCATCACATCATTACAAAGCTTGAACTCAAATAAATAATACGAAATAAAAGGCCTTTTTTTATGAGGATAATTAAGATCTTTAGAAAATAAATCTTAAATTATATAACCCTTAGTCGTGTAGAATTCAACCCCAGAAATAGCGATAATTTTTCAACTGATTATAACTCCATTTAAGTGATAAGTTCTTTATTTATATGTAGTTATCGCCATTGTTTTTTACTGATGATCAACTCCATTACTTTATTTTAATTTTAAAACTAATTAATTAGTTGATAAAATCATTCTGACTCGTTATAGTATTTAAAACTAATTCATTAGTAGATGAGTATTTGATCAATGGCTAGAAGTAAATCAACACAATTAACAGATGGCGAGCAAAGCATTATGGAAGTGCTTTGGAAAAATGAAGAAGCAACAGTACGAGAAATTGCACACACGTTATCAAAAGAGAAACCTACCGCTTATACAACGGTGCAAACTCTGTGCAAAATTTTGGCAGAAAAAGGTTATGCAAATTTTAGGAAAGAAGGAAAAGCGTTTATTTATAGCCCTAATATCACGCAAAAAGATGCTAGACAAAGTGCATTAACCTCGATGCTTAATAAATTTTTTGGTGGTTCACCCAAAGTATTAGCCCAACATTTATTGCAAGAAACAGACATTGATTTAGATGATTTAGAAGCGTTACAGCGTCAGGTCGATCAAGCTGACGATTAATTTTATCGATAAAGGAAAGGGAGTTTACGATGATCATTGAATACACTTTGCTTACTACGCTTGCTTTTCATCATTTAGTTATTGGCAGCATACTGATTGTAGCGCTGCTGGTAATACACAAATTTACATCAGCAACAGCTGAAACTAAAAGTTGGTTGTGGATGACTGCTTTAGTTATTGCAACCGTAGTGCCTTTCACGTTGATCACCCAAGGTAATCAATTAGCCAATACGTTAACTAACACAACTGAACAAACAGTTTTACTTAAAAACTCACCCAAAGCTGTTGTGGTTAATGGTGTTGATATAGAGCGCGAGAAAAACTGGCACTTACCTAGCGAGATTGTTTTCAATTTTTCATTTTTGTTAACACTCGCAATTGGCCTTTGGCTGGCGGGTAGTTTATGGCGTTCATTTATGTCGTTGAAAACGTTTAATAGAACACTTGTTCTTATTGATTCAACATTACAAGAAGTTCCTAAACTTTCATCAGTGACCAATGTGCTTGTGTTTTCGTCTTCGCAAGTTTCATCACCACTGGTTGTTGGTTTGCATAAGCCTAAAATAATTGTGCCAAATACTATTTTAGAACAACTTCACTATGATCAATTAACAGCAATTGTATTACATGAAAATGCGCATATTAGCAGACGTGATAATTGGTTTGGTTTATTCCAAGAGTTGATCGCCATATTGTTTTGGTGGAGTCCAGTGGTTAGAGCTTTAAATAAGCAAATACATGTTGAAAGAGAAATTGCCTGCGATTTACGTGCAGCAACACAGCTTAATAATGGTAAACAGTATGCACAGTCTCTTATTGATTGCGCAAAACTTATGGTTACAGAGCAGAGGAATATATTGGCAATGGGGCTTTTTAGTAAAAAGAAAGAACTGAACTATAGAATTGGCGCGGTGCTAAAACATAAAACAAAACGCACGCCTAAACCTATTGTTATTATTGCTCTATGTTTTGGCTTAAGTATTTCAACACTGCATGCAACCCAGTTATTTTCGCCAAAAATTAGTATTAAGCACACAATGGCAGACGCTAGGCACTTTTCATTGTTACCTGAACGAGAAAGTGAGGCACTTATAAACGCTGTAAAAGGCAATGATATAGCATCTATTCAATCAATGCAGAATGCTGGCGTAGATATAAATATACCTGTTATTGGTGACGGTACTGCTTTAATGATTGCAGTAAAAAATAACAACAAAACTATGACTCAAGCGCTAATTAACTTAGGTGCTGATGTAAATCAATCATCTAGTGGTGATGGCAATCCACTAATTGTTGCAGCAATGACAAATAATGTAGAGCTTGCCCGGTTACTTTTAGACAATGGTGCTGATGTTAACGCGATTGTTCCTCGAGATGAAACGCCATTAATCAATGCTAGCTATTTCGGTTATTTCTCTATGACTGAGTTACTGATTGATTACGGAGCTGATGTTAACTTAGCTGTAACGACGGGCATGTCTGATGGTTATCAAGTGAGATCCCCGCTTAGCCGAGCTAGAACCCGAGAGATAAAAGAATTTCTGGTCGCTAATGGAGCTATCAAATAAGTATTTCATTCATAAAAAGGCTTAATGGTAGTTAAACCTACTTAAGCAACTCAAACTTTAAAAATCAACAAGTTAACTACACCAAAAGTTTTGGTGTAGCCAAACTCAACCTAAATAAGGTTATAAAATGACATTTTGTACAAATAATAAAATGAGCATCACTCGTGAAAGCTCAACATTTCAGGGAGGTAAGTATGATATTTAATACACCGATATTTTTTTGGTTCTTTTGTATTTTTATACTATTTTACGGGTTTGTATTTCTGAAACAAACACCAAGGGTTTATTTAATTCTTGTTGGCAGCTTAGTGTTCTATGGCGCGTGGAATTGCAGCTTTATCCCATTACTTGTTGGAAGTGGCATCGCAGATTACTTTATTGCACAAGCTATTTATAAAGTTAAAGAGCAGCAAATAAAGAAACGTTGGTTAATATTATCCGTTTGTTTAAATTTAGGTTTACTGGGTATTTTTAAATATGCCGATTTTGCTTTGCAATCAGTCGCTGAACTTCTAGCGGTTATTGGTTATCCTGCTTCTATTCCAACTTTAGCTTGGGTTTTACCGGTTGGTATATCATTTTATACCTTCCAAAGTTTGAGCTACACCATTGATGTTTACCGTGGAGACATGAAACCTCGTAAAGGCTTAGTTGAGTTTGTAGCCGCGCTCTCATTTTTCCCTCAACTGGTTGCAGGTCCAATTTTACGTGCTAAACATATACTGCCACAAATGCACGCAATCGCATTGCCAAAATGGAATGCCATTAAGCATGGTTTCTTATTAATAACCGTTGGTTTGATTAAAAAAACGGGGGCTGATTTACTCGCTATTCCTGCACAAAAAGCATTTGAAGCTCAAGAAGCTATTAGTACATTAGAATTGTGGACCGGTGTTTTAGCATTTGCAGGTCAAATTTATGGTGATTTTTCAGGCTACACCGATATGGCTATTGGTATAGCATTAATTTTAGGTTTTAAAATTCCGCTTAATTTTAGGGTGCCATATTTTGCGGTATCGCCAGTAGACTTTTGGCGACGCTGGCATATATCGCTTTCTTCGTGGTTAAGAGACTATTTATACATTTCTTTAGGTGGAAACCGGAATAATAACCGTACCAGAAACGTATTTTTAACGATGTTATTGGGTGGCTTATGGCACGGTGCTGCTTGGACATTTGTTGCTTGGGGTGCTTTTCATGGCGCAATTATTACAGTAACGCACTATATGGCGAGCTTACCCATCTTTAGTAAGTTTAATCAGTCAAACGCGAAGGTTGTAACCTTTGTTAAGTGGGCAATTACGTTTTACCTAGTACTTATTGGTTGGGTGTTTTTTAGGGCAACAGATATTACATCGGCAATAGATATTATTGTGAATCTTCATGCATTCACCAGTACGGTTGCTTCAGGTAATCATGCCATGACCATTTTTGTTATCACATCAGTTTGGGTGTTATTGGTACACGTTATGGATTTCTACGTAATAAAAGGGGCAGAAAAACTTGAAAGTAAGCCTTGGTTATTCTGGTTGCTAATGGTTATAGGCCAAGCACTGTGTTTATTTATAGGAGAGCCTAGCAATGAGTTCATCTACTTCCAATTCTAGCGTTAAGGACAACATTACAATGACAACTGAAATAAATGAAGTAACGGAAAATATGACGCAAAATTCAAATAAAAGCGACATAGGTAATGCGCGTAAAACGTATGCTAAAGCTATCGTTACAATTGGTTTGTGTATGCTTATTTCCATGGTCGCGATAAACGCAATTCTCGACTCTATGGGGGCGAGGCAACAAGGTGTGTTAGGTCGAGTTACTGAATCACGCGAAGCGTTAGAAAAAATTGTTACTGACCCAAATGACTTAGTTATGTTTTATGGCTCTTCAATGGTTCGAGCCGGTTTTTCACCGCGTAAATTTGACAGAGACTTAAAAGCACAAGGAAAAAGCGTTTCCTCATTCAATTATGGCTTTGGTGGACTTAACCCGTTTTTTCAAGACTTTTTATCTCGACGTATCACTGAAGATTTACAGCAAAAAGATCGTCGCTTAAAGCTGGCAATGATCGAGTTTAACCCTTTTCAAACAACAACTGCGCGTTGGAACAGAGCAAAGCCAGTCATTGACTCTTTTCTTACGTTACTTGCAAGCGATGAAGAGTTGTGGGAAGTAACTAAACAAGATTTAACCCGAGGTATTCGTCTTTTCAATATTAAATACATGAGAGGCAATGTTTCAGCAGAAATGATCACATCGTTTTTTGGCAGAGAAATGTTTCCACCACAAAGACATAATACCTTTAAAGACAGTGATGAAATTGTGGCAGAGCGTCGACGTTTAGGTCGATTACTCAATGAAAAGTTCGAAGAAGAGTATCCTAATTATAAAAGTGCAGCCTGGAGTTACGAATGGCGCGGAGCAGGTACTATACCTGAAGAGCGTTCAGCTGAAACATTAGCAATATTTGACGATTACTACGCTGTAACTCAAACTGACGCACAAATGAAAAATGATAGGTTAAGTCGTATAAGAAGTGCAGATATAGAAGAGTTAAATTTTGAGCCCTTACTTGTTGAGCACTTTATTAACATTGTAAAGAACTTCCAGAAGGTTTCAGACAACGTAAAAGTTATTATGTTACCTAAAAACAGCCAGTGGATTCAAAATACTGAAGCAGGTAAAAAGCGCCTTGCTGCTGTAGTTGCTCAAATTGAAACTGCAACAGGAGTGAAAATAGCTAATCACCAAGACATCATTGAAGTAACACCAGCTATGTATCGTGATACCACGCATTTATCTCGTTATCGTGGCGATATTACTTATACAGATTATTTACTTAAAGAGTATGGCGACTTGTTGTAAAGTTAACGGTTATGTCTCATGTCTTAGTATTAATACTACTTGAGGAATAACTGTTATTTAAAAAGTACCAGACCAAAAAAGACGCGATAGCGTCTTTTTTGGTCTGGAGTGGTAGTTTACGTTTTAAGTTCGTTAAGTCATATTATAAATCCAAAAGGTGTTTCTGAAATCTACTCGATTTAAACTAACCATGGCGAAAACTTGTTTATTTATTTCAGAGATCATTCACAAAAAATAATTCGCTGAACAATAATTTAACACTGCGGTGGCTTATTTTTAATTAGTAAATCCTTGAAGATATAAAATCTTATAATAAAAGATTAAATTAAAAATTTAATATTAAACAATTAGTTAAAAACTAAATTCAGTGAAATCTTTTCATGGATCTTCATCATTCCAAGAGATGAAGATCAGTCTTAAAACTAATTACTCATCCTCTTTCAACATTGCTATATAATCCTGCGCATTAAAGGACTGTCTTAACTAAGACCACTAGTTCACTAGAAAGGCAGTTAAACCACCACTTATGACGCTGCTCCTTATTAGATAAAGCACCAGCAATACAATATAGAGTAAGTTGAGACAAAACATGACCGTAGAACAATTCGATCCGAGCACAAGTAATTCAAATAAAAGTCAAATAACCACGTTAGACATTCCATCTAAAATGATTGAAGAGCAACATCAAGCAGTTGTTAACTCAACTAACGACTCAACAAATCGTGCCGCAAAAGTAGGTTTTTTACTCGCTCTAAATTAAAAGGTTGTTCAACTTCGTATTAATGTATTAATGTATTAATGTATTAATGTATAAAGGAGTATTAATTATTACTTTTCTAAACAATTCCCTTCTAAAAAAAATTATTATTTTTATTATTTGTTTAGCAGTCATAGTCGCTGCTTTTTTCTTTTATAGAATTGAAAAATTATATAGTCTGAAGCACACTGACATTGAACATCAGCTAAAAGAAATATCAGGTATTGAGTTTGATAAATACCAACGATTGTGGGCAATTAATGATGGGGGCGATGGACCATACTTGTACCATGTGCAAAGGAATGGGAAAATAAAGCGTAAAGTTTTAGTGTCGAATGGAAAAAATGTTGATTGGGAAGATATGACTCAAGATGATTTCGGCCATTTCTTCATTGGTGATTTTGGTAACAATTCGCGCGACAGAAATTGGTTAACCATATATAAAATTGAAAACCCTATAGATATTAAATCTAACGAAACTAAAGCTGAAATTATTAAGTTTTCATTCCCTAAAACAATAGTCCCTAAGTTTGAACTTTCGCTAGAAAATGTTGATAAAGCGACAAAAGTAGCTAATACTGAATATGAAGTTTTAGAGATGAATTATGATTTAGAAGCGTTTATTTACTTTAAAAATCAACTATATCTTTTTACTCAAAATAGAAAAAAACCGTTCGACGGTAAAACTCACTTGTTTCGAGTTGGAGGTTATGACGTGGTCTAATTGATGCGACTACCCCAGTTAAGACATAATAGACTTAACTGGAGATACAAATGAAAAACCGTAAAACTTATTCAAAAGAATTCAAACTAGATGCAATTGCACTCGTTAGAGATC
>Ga0209825_1000606_pt1 | contig 24150 bp, 19 predicted proteins | sample EN8Hudsemesocosm_FD_184631 | JGI IMG/M metagenome (GOLD analysis project Ga0209825, IMG submission 184631) | Methane-oxidizing microbial communities from mesocosms in the Hudson Canyon - EN8B Hudson Canyon (SPAdes) (version 2) | ecosystem: Environmental > Aquatic > Marine > Cold seeps | place...
TTTCTGCACGTACATTGCGGAAACAGCCATTTTTAGCACGCCCCATTGGAGTACGTACCGCATCGATGACGACGACATCTTTTGGATTAAGACTCATAGATATTCTCCGTTCGATTATCTGTTTCAGTAATTAGCCGAAATACTTTTTATCAGCTTTAGCCATCTCTCTCATACCCGTAGTCGGGTGATAAAGAGCACCTAAATCTTTGTACTTATCTGCCATAGCACAGAATGCTTCAAGACCGATAGAGTCGATATAACGAAGAGCACCACCACGGAATGGAGGAAAGCCAATACCGAATATAAGACCCATATCTGCTTCTGCTGCGGTATCAACAATACCATCTTCAAGACAACGTACAGTTTCGATACAAAGCGGAACCATCATACGCTCAATGATTTCTTCATCTGTAAACTCGTTGTTACTCTGAACAACAGGCTTCAGCATGTCGTAAACAGACGCATCTTTAACTTTCTTCTGCTTACCTTTACGATCTAACTCGTATGTATAGAAACCTTTGTCAGTTTTCTGACCATAACGGCCATCTTCAAACATAACATCGATTGCAGTACGGAATTCGTTCTTCATTCGATCAGGGAAGCCATTCGCCATTACTTCACCAGCGTGCTTACCTGTATCCATGCCTACTACATCAAGTAGATAAGCAGGACCCATCGGCCAACCGAACTTCTCCATAAGCTTATCAACGTGCTGAAAGTCAGCACCGTCACGAACAAGCGCACAGAAACCACCAAAGTATGGGAATAAGATACGATTAACTAAAAAGCCTGGGCAATCGTTAACAACAACAGGTGTTTTACCCATTGCTTTAGCGTATGCAACAGTTGTCGCAATTGTTTCTTCGCTAGTCTTCTCACCACGAATGATTTCTACAAGAGGCATCATATGTACAGGGTTAAAGAAGTGCATACCACAGAAATTTTCAGGACGCTTAAGGTTCTTAGCAAGTAAATCGATAGAGATCGTAGATGTATTTGAAGTTAGTACAGTATCGTCAGAAACTTTACTTTCCACTTCACAAAGCACGATATCTTTTACTTTAGGGTTTTCTACAACTGCTTCAACGATTAAGTCAACATTGCCGAAATCACCATAGCTAAGTGCAGGCGTAATTGCATTTAACACATCAGCCATTTTCTCAGGCTTCATTTTGCCTTTAGAAACACGCTTAGTAAGTAGCTTTGTTGCTTCGTTAAGACCAAGATCGATACCCGCTTGCGCGATATCTTTCATGATAATTGGCGTACCTTTAAGTGCAGATTGGTAAGCGATACCGCCCCCCATGATCCCTGCACCCAATACTGCTGCCAACTTAACTTCAGTCGCTTTTGACTCCATCTCTTTAGCTTTTGCTTTTAGAGCTTGGTCATTTAAGAATAAGCCAATCAATGAAGCTGAAACTGAGGTTTTTGCCATTTTAGCAAAACCTTTCGCTTCAACCTGGATCGCTTTATCACGCCCCATACCTGAATGTTTCTGCATTACTTTGATAGCTTCAACAGGCGCGGGGTAATTTGGACCAGCTTGACCAGCTACGAAACCCTTTGCGGTTTCGAAAGTCATCATGCTTTCCATTGGGTTTAACTTAAGCTTACTCGTTTTTTCTTCACGAACAGCTTTATAGTCAAGCTTACCAGCGATAGCTTGATTAACTAGAGCAATAGCTGCTTCAGTTAGCTTCTCTACTGGAACAACGGCATCAACAGCACCAAATTTAAGTGCATCAGCTGAACGGTATTCCTTACTTCCACATATCCACTCAATAGCGTTATCCGCACCAATTAAGCGAGGTAAACGTACAGTTCCACCAAAACCAGGGAAAATACCTAGTTTAACTTCTGGTAGACCTACCTTCGCTTTTTCAGCCATAACACGATAGTCAGTAGATAGACACATTTCAAAACCACCGCCTAATGCGATGCCGTTGATAGCTGTTACAGTTGGGTACGGTAAATCTTCAATCGCACTAAAGATTGAATTTGCTTGAACATTACTTGCAACAAGGTCTTCTTCAGACCCTGCAAAAAGTTCTGTAAATTCTGTGATGTCTGCTCCAACAATGAAGCAATCTTTAGAACTAGTAACTACTAAACCTTTAATACCATCGGTATTTTTAAGATTGTCTGTAGCTGCTGCCAGCTCTTCAAGTGTTAGTCTGTTAAATTTATTAACTGACTCGCCTTCTAGATCGAAGTTAAGTTGTGCAATACCACCTTCGATTTCTTTAACCGTGATGGCTTTACCTGCGTAAATCATCAACTGTTCTCCAAGTTAATTGTCTGTGCCTGCGCAAAAAAGCGGCACCGGCAAAGTTATTTTGGCCCGAAAATATAGCGGGATTTTTCAAAATTCATACGACCGTTTGAATCCTGAGGTGCAACCATGAGAAAAAACTGCCCATTTGTCAATTGTTATTGACATTTCTACACATATTTATTTTCACAAAACACTATAAAAACAAACCACAACCTACTGTTTTTAATAAGTTAATTTGATTATTTAGTATTTTTCAGAGAAATAGAGAAAATCAGAAATATTTTGTGGAAATTAAAATTTCGACGATTTCTCACACAAAAAAAAGAAAAGAATTTCACTAATTTTAGTCTTTTATAAACCTTAATTAATAACATTCTTCAAGTATTTGTAAATTAAGGATTAAACACTACACTAAATTGAATTAGTATTAAGTTATTACAATACTTATAGTTAAACCCCCAAGACCTGTCGTATGGAGACCTTCTTGATGACCTTTTCCGATAAATTGTTTCGCAAACCTTCTTATATTACGAGTACATTTGCGGCAACAGCAGCATTGATTTTTAACCTTAGTGCCTTCTCTAACCCTGTATCAGCTGAAGAACCACAAGCAACTGCTTCACCGCTGGAGAATATTTATCAAGCTCAAATAAACTCCTACTACTCAATCAATGGCTTCTATAACTTTAGCGCCAACCAAGGCGACCAAAAACATCTATCTGTAATAGTAGATGCGAGCGATAAAATTGATGAGTTAATTGAAACAGTCCAAGAAAGCGCTGACAAGTCACCCGATGCAGAGGCCTACGATAATGTTTCAGACGCATGGGGAAAATATCAAAAAACATTAAACCTGAATATTAAAGAAGTAAAGAAAACAGGCTACCCAGACCTTCGTTTAGCTGGCGACATGGCGACCGAGAACATTAGCTTAAACAAAACACTTGAAGCACTATACAGCTCATTAGCAACAGCACCTTCTCAAAAGCCTAATCAAGCAACCGAAATAAGCCGTAGAGCAGGCCTTGACTTAGCTTTGATGATGACCAAATATTCAGCTAGAACCACCTCAACGGTCAGCCAAGTATATTCTGGTGGAGATATGGAGATAACAATTGACACACTCGCTGCAGACTTTGAAGCAAACTTAAAACAACTAATTAAATTGTCAGAAAGTAATGAGCAAGCACTTGATTTACTTGATTCAGCGTTAACAAAATGGGATTTCATTAAATCTTCATATATAAATTACAACGAAAACCGTGTTAATTTCATTGTAAACCTCTACTCAAAGAAGATCATTAGTGATATTGACCTAGCAATAGACACACTTTAATTACTGTTATATTTAAAGGCTAAGCCACACGGTTAGCCTTTAAATTTTTTAAGTTCTTCAAGTTTCTGAACGCATCCGATCAAACATTTCTCAATCCTTTCCACACTATCACTCTCACCTCTTTCTCTCCATAAAAACGCAATTCCCCCTGAAAAAAAAGTAAGCGCTTCTGACGACTCGGGAAGCTCATCCAACAACCCTGCGTCTTGCAAAGATAGCTTTATAGGGTTTTGAATATCTATCTCATGCGCTTTATCGTCAAAACTCAAACGAATAACTTCAGCTTTATTCGATGACAACTTTTTGCCAATAGGTAGATATTTTTCATACATCACATACCCCCGATAGTCATCTAACCAGGGATACAACTGACCAGCTAAAGCCTTATCGACCAAACGAACCTTTAAACCAAACTCCATCGCTTGATGTCGCATTTTTGTTAAAGCTTTTTCTCTTGGAGAAGGCATCACCCACATCACTGAGCCAAACACCGCCAACGTAATAAAAATTGCAACCCAAAACCCCATATAACTCACCCTAGCTTGGTATTATTAAAACATTATTATTTTTGACTATTCAGCAGCTTCTTCAAGCTCAAGCCAGCGCTCTTCAGCCTCTTCAAGCGACTGCTCAGCAGACGCTAACCTAGCAATTGTTTTTTCAACCAATGAGTGCTCATTACCATAAAAGTCAGCAGCTGCCATTTCAGCTTGCACCTGACTTATCTCACCCTCTAGCGCTTCAATTTTTGCAGGAAGCTGCTCCAACTCAAGCTTCAACTTATAGCTCATCTTCTTTCGTACTGGCTTAGACTTCACTGTACTGGGTGCTTGAGGTACGCATACTTTATCCTTATGAGACTTTGAACCATCATCATTAACACCCAAAACAGTTTGTGACTCAACCGCCATTACACCACCAGTTTGACGCACCCAATCTTGATAGCCGCCAACATACTCACTCACCCTACCCCGACCTTCAAACACTAGAGTACTTGTAACAACCTGGTCCAAAAAGTCTCTGTCATGACTGGTTAACAAAAGTGTGCCAGTAAACTCGCTCAATCGCTCCTCCAGCAACTCTAGTGTATCCACATCAAGATCATTAGTTGGCTCATCCATAACGATTACGTTCGAGGGACGGCCAAATAGTTTCGCTAACAACAAACGGTTCGTCTCACCACCAGACAAAGCCTTTACAGGCGTTCTTGCGCGCTCTGCTGTAAAAAGAAAATCATTTAAGTAGCTAATAACATGCTTAGGGTGACCATTAATATCTATAAAGTCATGGCCATCGGCAACATTATCAAAAACAGTTTTTTCAGGATCTAAGCCACCACGCAACTGGTCAAAATAAGCAACCTCTAGCTTACTACCCAATTTAACGGACCCAGACATCGGCTTTAACTTGCCCAGCAAAATCCTTAACAAGGTTGTCTTACCAGCACCATTCGCACCGATCAAACCAATACGTTCACCTCGCATAACTGTAAGAGAGAAGTCCTTGATAACCAAGCGACCATCAGCATCATTAGCTGAGAAAGCATGCGAAACACCCTCCACTTCGACCACAAGCTTTCCAGACTTATCCGCTTCTTCAATCTTGATATTTGCCTTACCTTGCTTTTCAATACGCCCCTTACGCTCATTACGCATAGATTTGAGCGCCCTTACCCTTCCCTCATTGCGAGTTCTACGTGCTTTTATTCCCTGACGTATCCACACCTCCTCTTCAGAAAGCCGCTTATCAAAAAGCTGATCTTGTCTTGCTTCGTCCTCTAGCATCTTCTGTTTATCCACAAGATAACTATCATAACTTCCTTTAAAGGAAGCAATATTACCTCGGTCCAGCTCAATAATCCCTGACGCTAAAGATTTAACAAATGCACGATCGTGACTCACAAACAGTAATGCACCATTAAACTCTTTTAAACGCTGTTCTAACCATTTAATGGTATCGATATCCAAATGGTTTGTTGGCTCATCTAACAACAACAAATCAGGCTCATTAATCAAAGCTCTTGCGAGTAGTACTCGACGACGCCAACCTCCCGATAATGATTTCATTTGCTGGTTTTCATCCAAGCCAAACCGCTTTAGCATACCGTTGATTTTAGTTTGGAAAGACCAGCCATCGTTAGCTTCAATTTTTTCTTGTAAGCCTTGAAGCTTTTCTAAAGATTTTGCGTCTAGCGACTCACCATGGGCTTGCTCATCAATTAGCGCATGGTATTGTGCGAGAACATGACCAATACCTACCAGACCTTCTGCCACCACATCAAAAACACTACGCTCATCAGCCTCCGGTAAGGTTTGAGGCAACGAACCTACTTTCAACCCTTTTTCAAAAATAATCGTACCAGAGTCCGGCTCAATTTCTTTCGTCAACAAACGCATAAATGAAGACTTTCCCTGACCATTTCGCCCGAGCAAACACACCTTCTCACCCGCTTCAATGGCTAAACTAACCTCATCCAATAAAGGGCTAAGACCATACGCTAAACAAACGTTTTCAAATCTAACAATACTCATAATTAAAATACTAACTCTGTGAATTTTTTACGCTTGATTAGCTCGCCAACTCAATAAAATGAACTATGCTTTAACGTTATAGCGTTTTAAAGACGCATTATGCTACATCTTTAACAACTACCATAATTTGAAAGTATTTTTTTTGCATTCACGGAGAATTGCCTTGAGCAGCAGCCCATCATCATCTACCGCTAACAGACCTGATCTAGACTGGAGCCAGGTTCGCGAAACGATTAACATGCTAACACTTGCGGTATCTCAAGTTGAATGCACAATGACAGACGGTGAAAAATCAATCACCGAACTAACACAGTCATTTACATATATTGCAAATCAGCTTCAAAACATTGTAGATGCTGAAAGCAATGAATCAGCTGAAACGCAGCTCCACGCTATTAAAGAAAACGCAGTAGATATCCACCAAAAGGTAGTCACAGCGACAGTCGCTTTTCAATTTTATGACCGATTAACGCAACGCCTTGACCATGTAAAACGAGACCTTGGCTGGCTTAGTGACTTGGTCAGCAACCCTCAGCAATTATACAACCCTGAAGCCTGGAAAAAGCTACAAACAGACATTATGTCTAATTACACTATGGAAGAAGAACGTTTAATGTTTGAACACATTATGAATGGCGCAAGCGTTGAGAACGCATTAGAAATTTATAATCACCACTTTAATAACAACAAAGATGATAATGACCAAACTTCTGACGACGTAGAATTATTTTAGTTCTACGCCTCTAAGGAAAAATTTAAGCTCACAACTATTATGCAAACTCTTTAACCACCAACACATCCCCCACCTTTAACGCGCCATACGAGCGATGCACCAAATTTTGACCAAAACAAACGCCAAATTCGTTTTTACGATATCGTGCAAGGGTTTTTAGTGGCTCTTTACCTAAGTCGCCTTTCTCGTTTATTGTCGTCATTCCACAGCGACTACAAGGCTTAACCAAATCAAAGTCTATACCCGCTATCGATACACGCTTCCAATCATCTTCTTGAAAAGCCCTATCGCCTTCAAATACTATATTTGAGCGAAACCGACTCATTGGAACACCGTGATCTAATTTTTCATTCAAGTCATCAAGTGAAGCTGTATTTGTTAATAACAAAGGAAAAGCATCTGCAAAACTAACGTTCTGATCTTGCGCAAAAAAGTCCCTATCCACCTGTCTAACTGCGCTATCCTCCATATAAACCAATCTTACAGCCACACCCAACCAATCAGACAACTTCGCAGTAAATTGAGGGTCTATAAATTTAGCATCGACAAAATCAGACCATACTTGAACCTTTATATCATGCACAAACAATTCGTAAGGAAATAATAATTCTCCCAAGTCATCGCTAGAAACAACCACACCATCAGACCTCAAACTGGCCGAAACCAGAGATAGCCTTGGATGCTTCCGTTGACTAACAAACTTTGCATCCTGATCGACCAACATAAATCGGCGATCGTTCTGCACCCCAAAACGGTCCAGTTGTATTTCAGGAACAGAAACAGCCCCTAAAGATTTCACAGGGTAATAAATAATTTCAGATATTTTATATTCCATTAAACAGAAGCACCCTTAATTTTCTAGTAAGTTGAATCTTGAGAATTTATTTATAACATCAATTACGCAGAAAATTAAGCTTACTAACCACCCTCCTTTAAACTTTTAATTCTTTCAAGCACAACCTCTGCAAGTTCATCTGGCTGAAATTTTGATAACAAGTGATCACAACCAACACGCTGCGCCATAGCCTGATTAAAACTACCACTCAAAGAAGTATGCATAACAACATGCAAGCCTTTTAAACGCTCATTAGACCGAATTTCGGCCGTCAACCGATACCCATCCATTTCAGGCATTTCAGCATCTGTTAGCACCATTAAGCAATCATCTAACTGTGATTGATTATTTTCAGCCCAATTAGTTAACATCTGAAATGCATTCATTCCATTTGACGCAGTAATCACCCTTAAGCCAATTTTCTTAATCGTGCCTTCAGCTTGGGCAATAGCAACAGGCGAATCATCAACAACCATAATGAATTTATCTTGAACTCCTGCCACTAGCTCAGAATCAAGAATTTCTTCCGATACATCCGTAGCATAAGGTGTAATCTCTGCGAGAATTTTCTCTACATCAATAACTTCAACAATATCATCATTAAAGTTAGTAATTGCAGTTAAATAGTGATCTTTGCCTGCAGGCTTCGGCGGAGCAGAAATTTCTTTCCAGTTCATATTTGCAATGCGCTCAATCCCCCCCACAAGAAAAGCCTGAACACTCCGGTTATATTCAGTAACGATAATGATGGAATCTTTTGTTACTTCAATTGGTGCGCGCCCAATTGCCTGACTCATATTAATAACGGGAACCGTCTGCCCTCTAAAATGCGTCACACCGCAAATACAAGGATGCCGATCAGGTATCTCCGTTAAGTTTGGTAGCTTTAAAACCTCTTGCACTTTAAATACATTAATTGCATAAATTTGACGCCCTAGCAATTTGAACATCAATAATTCAAGACGATTTTCACCAACCAAGTTGGTACGCTGGTCTACAGAAGCTAATAAACTTGACATCAAAAACTCCATTCCGAGTAGTTGCACTATTCGAAAACAAAAACAGGATTATTTAACCCAAAATAAGGTTATATATTTGAAAATATACTATGAGTTTAGACTAATTTTAAATTTTTATATGACAAGTGGGTAAAGTTTAAAGCTTATAAACAATACGAAAACACATCACTAATAAAGCGCTATTAGGACGACAAGAAATTTTGGGGAGTTAAAAAAATTGAAGAGATAAATGGAGCGGGAAACGAGATTCGAACTCGCGACCCCAACCTTGGCAAGGTTGTGCTCTACCAGCTGAGCTATTCCCGCGCATTTAAATAAACCAATTACTAGAAGTAATATTTGGCTCACCCTTAAAAAGGAAGCGTATTATAGGTATACATTTTTTCGGATGCAACAGTAAATTTTGTAAACTAGTTCACTTTTTACGAGACTAATAACACTCACAATGCAAAAAGGGCCTACAACGAAAATCATGCAAATTTTAAGCAAAAAAAAAGCAAGTCATATAGACTTGCTTTTCAAATTTCATTGCAATAACTCAGAACTTACCAAGTTATTGCATTGCTACTAATTAGATAGCAACGATGTTCTCAGCTTGAGGACCTTTCTGACCTTGAGTTACTGTAAAAGAAACTTTTTGGCCTTCGTTAAGAGTCTTAAAACCGTCTGACTGAATTGCACTGAAGTGAGCAAATACGTCTGGACCAGACTCTTGCTCGATAAAACCAAAACCTTTAGTTTCGTTGAAAAATTTTACTGTACCGTTTACTGTATTAGACATAATAATATCCTGATATAAAAAATAAGCCTTAAAGGCGTGATAGCATAAAAAATAAACTGAGACTTAGATACTACAGGACGAGGAATTATACAAATAATACGGCGAACTTGATAATATAAAAAGCTTTCTTTCTAGCTGGCAGCTACTTTATTAGCTTAGTTAGTTAAAGTCAAATTATTAAATATATTTTTCGTATCTAAAGGTAAAAAATTACTCCTTCAGCATATTAGTTAAACAATAGTTTACCCGTGCGTATTCTCTGAGGATGGTCCCCTACAGGGAACGTCGCGATTTCTTTCGCTTCATCAAAAGAAATCACCGACACACGGTCTTGCTCACTCACAGAGACATAACAGTTTTTACCATCAGCGCTCTCCGTTGACCAATAAGGTTTAGCGCCTAATGGCGTATCGGAGAGTTGAACTGTTTTATATTCAAATGTTGTGCGATCTACAATGGCCGCATAACCTGACATGGTTGCCGCTACACACAATTTAGTCCCCTCACCGTTCATCGCTATACCATGGTGAGCCGAATTCAACTGATAATCACGCAAGTTCATATCTTGAATCTGTTGTGGAATGGGAAGTTCAATTTTACGCGTTACTTTTTGCTGCGCTACATCATATTCAACAAAACCATGAAAGAAAGATATTTGCATGTAAACAAACTTTCCATCAGGAGAAATAGCCATTGGGCGAACAGCACTATCAACCCAAGGCATTCCGAACTCCTCAAGCTTTTCTGCCATATCAACACGCTGCATTACTTCATAAGTTTCAGCATCGACTATTTGAAAATACCGGTCTCCCTTTAACCAGTCCAACCATGAACTAGTAAAAGGCACATAAACCTTCCCAATACTCGCATGATAAATTAACTTCCCATCTTCTGAATAGGTGTTTTCATGTGGTTGATCACCTGATTCAAATTCACCAATGATTTTTCCAGAAGCGGTATCAATTGCGTGAACCTTACCCGCTGTAGAGGCTGATACTAGAAATGTTTTACCATCAGGCGAAATCGCTGAGTGGTCAGAGCGAGAACCTTCTACCTGAGTACGCCAAGTAATTTTGCCGGTATTAACGTCTAAAGCAATGACATCTGCAAAACTCGGTCTTGATATAAACAAGTGGCGACCATCATTTGAAGTAAACATATCATCAACCATCTGATGATGCCCTTCACCAATAATCTCTTTGATAAAAGTAGAAACTATACGCCGCTTGATACTGCTGTTTAGCTCTTCTAAACGCTCAGTTTTATCAGGAACTGCATTAATTTTTTTAATCCGGGTATATGTCAAAGGATCATAAACATCTATCGTGCCATCCCAGTTATTACCGACAACAATAACATCGCGTAAGCTCGTAGTTACTGAACCGGTTTTCTCGATTTCTGCATCACTTGCGCTAACAAATGACGAAATAACAGCCGCTGCTAAAAACACTGCGATCAATTGTTGAAATACCATATTCTTTACACCCCGATAAAAAATCAAGCGTAGCATTTTTGAAAACCAAGAACCATCAACATGTCCCACTCTCCGTGCCCAGCGCATCAAAGTTTCGTTTTACCAAACGTTGCCATCGACACTGCCGGTGCTTATAAAAATATAAAGCAAACAACCAAACTAACGGCGTTAATATTCCAGCTTTAATTTCTGCACAGTCTCGATAGCACACCCCCTTCGTTTGCGCCTTAAAGGTCATTGTATGATCCCACTTTGTGCACAAATTACTATGCCCATTATCACGCATTGTAAAAACTCCTTGAGCATCCTCATATGAGAAATCCATTGTATGAAGCCCTATAGGTAGCATTCCAAACAATTTCATTTTCATCACATAAGGCCTAGCCTCCAGAACCTCCTGCAGCCCAATTCGCTCAACACACTCAAATTTCATAATGGGCGCAGCGACATAATTTAGCAGTCCTATTGTTTTAACAGCCCTACTAGATTGAGATAACTCACAAGGTAAATCACATGACATATCAAGCTTCATCACTCCTCCAAGGTAGTGTTCGATGCATTATTATTAACGACTTTGTTTTTGAAAGCTTGATGATAATTCACTAAACGCTTAAAACTGCTTCGATCAAGTGTTTTAAATTTTGAACTGGAGGTCAGCGTATTTTTAGTCTTATCTAAACTATAGACCTTAGGTGGCTTCCATGGAATAAGATAAAGAACATTTGGCAACTCCTGATTCCCTCTGATACGGGCACCTTCAAGGCTAAGTATTTCTTCTTCAGCAAAACAGTTTATACTCATAAGTAGAGTAAAAAGCACAACCATACATCGAAAGTTTAACCCTCCGCTGATACTTTCAAGACATAACGGTTTTCTAAGTCGCATCATTATTTCGCCTTTAACCTACTTTTAGTATCGAAGATCCAATCTTTTAACTTTGGATCAGGTTCGGTTTGTAAGCTTTGATATCTTTCATACAACACCAAAGCCTCCTCTAAACGGCCACGATACAAATCTAACAAAATACCTAGATTTCGAATAGCTAACTCATCGTTTTGATCTATCTCAAGCACCCTTCGGTAATAAACTTCTGCCTTATCAAACTCGCCAGACTCCCTTGCAATATAGCCCAAATAATTTAAAGACTGTTTATGATTAGGGTCTAACTCGACAACTATTCCAAAGTATTCTTTTGCTTCACTTAACTGCGCTTGATGAACCGCAATGACACCTAAATTAACAACAGGGCTAATTAACGCTTCATCTTCTGCTAATAAACTTTTATATATCACTTTAGCATCATCATATTCACTACTATTTTGATGCGCCAGTGCCCTCTCAAAACGTTTTTTCATTTCTGTTTGTTGATCTTCTGTTTTCACTAATTCGGGGTCAACAATAACCTCCCCTTGTTTAACCTTACCCGCACAAGCCGTTAAGAATATCACTGTAATCATTATAAAAAGGTGACATAAACTCTTAGGAGAATTCTTAGTAAAGCTCATTGACTGCCCCTTCCATCATTTCATCTTTATCGTAGCGCCCTGGCAACAATGTTTTTAGTTCTTTAAAGCTGTTTTTCACCCATTCATCATAAATCCCAACCCAGCTTCGGCTAACATTTTGAGCATGAATATCGATCGCACTATCTTCAAAAGGATAAGCCTGTTCTTCGAGTAGAATGTCGTATTGTTCAAGTTCTAATTCATTTAAACCATCTGGCCTGTCTGATGCCATAAGATCAATACTCAGCTGAGTATAAATATCTGCAATTCTAAAACCTGCTTCAGTCGAAAACTCAGAAACACCATAGCTTGCTGTTTTCTGGTAGGCTTTAACTGCTTTATCAAGGGCTTCTGTTTTTTTCACCATCGTGACATTCAAAGGGAGTTTTAGTTTAATACGCTTGTATCGGATAAACGCATCATTTGCTAGAACCGCCGATGAACCGGCAGCTAAATAACGCATCCTGTCATCTGCATTTTTAGGTGATCGATCAACCGTTTTCATTTGTTTAGCCAACCAAAATCGACGCTTTAATGGTTGACCTGTCTGTTCATAAAGTATCGCTAAGCGATTAGCGGCTTCCATGTATGCTTCTGCAGGTTGTGGGTAGGTATTCGCATACTGCCGATAACTCAGTAAGGCCTGCTTTTTATTATTCGCTTTGTCATAAAGCTCAGCAATAATATACAGCGTATCTTGCTTCTCTTTACCAGGTAAGGCTTGGCGGTACATCGTTTTTAGCTCTAGCGCTGCCAATTCCCACTGCTCAGTTTCACGGTAAGCTAAGGCGAGCTTTGCAGGTAAAGTATTACTTAATTTATGTTTGGGGTAACGTTTCCGAAAGTCAGTTAATACCGCGATCATTTGAGGCCATTTCTTTAACTCCAATAAATAACTGGCTGCATCATATTCTGCACTTGCCCGTAATTTAGAGCTTGGGGCAATCTGACCAACCCGTAAAAATTCTGCAACCGCTTCATCTGTTTTCCCTTCAGCGAGTAACGCTTCGGCTTGCTTAAATACACATGCCGCAAGGTTTTCCACAATACTAGAGCGACGCTTATCTTTTGACGGTAAAGTGTTTAAAACCGATAGATAGCCAAGCTCTGCATCGTTATAGCGCTGTAACGCATATAGGCTATGCGCTTTAATCAGATCAACCTCCGCTAACATAGCCTTTTTAGGCATGAACTTATTTTTTGGTTTATCGTTCTTATCTACTACTTTACCCCAATCCAATAGTTGTTGGGCATGGAGAATCGCCTCCTCGTAACGTAGCGCTTCAAAATCCGTAGAGGTCGCAATAAAGAGTACATCAAGCGCCCGCCTGTCTTGACTGTGGTAAGCAACAAAACGAAGCCTATTTTCTTGCTGTGCTAACAATAATTTCTCTATTTCTGTTTTGGTTGTATTTTCTTTATTGTTTACAGGTTTTTCTGATTTTTTTATTTTAGACAAGGCTTTAGGCCAGGTTTTCGCATATTCAACGTAAGCAAGTATTGCTGCGTAACCTGCTTCTGCCGCTTTAGGAAATGCTTCATAATCATAAGCGGCGCGATTAAAACTATTGATTGCTAAGTCCCACTGCTTAAGTTGTAAGTAACTTTCTCCCAGCAAAAACAAGCTATTTGCCACCTCAACATGCTGAGGAAAGGTATCAACAAACTCTGCGTAAAAACGAGCAGATAAATGGTAATGATCAAGTGCTCCTTTCTTCTTAAGTTTCTTTTGAGCTTTTTGCGCTTTTACGTAATGATAACTCGCTAGCTCGGGTAATAATTTCTCAAGCTGGCTTCGTGTATATTTAAGCTCTTCAGGCGTAAGCTGCACCCAGAAATCATGTCCTTTTCCGTAAGTATTAATAAATTTTATTTTCTCTGCATAAATATCACGGTTAAAACCAGCAACCTTTAAGGTAGAAATAATATTCATTTGATATTTTGGAGACCAAACACTATTAGGATGTACGCGAATGTATCGACGATATACATTCACCGCATCGGTGTACTGTTCTTTTTCAATAAGCAACTCACTGTATCGATCGTAAACTAAAATCTCATACGACTTTGGTCCTATCTCTGCAAATAGTTGCTCAAGGCTATTTGCCTTATCTAGATAAGATAACGAGAGCCCCATAACATGTAGCAAGTCTTCTAGCATGGTGTGATGCTTTTTCTCTACGAGATCTACTTGGTGATCATTAGGTAGAACGATGTCCAAAACTGAGGTATATGAAATTAAGGCGGGCATATGCTGGTTTAATTTAAATTGACTCCAACCCAACATGTAATAAGCATTCACCAGAAATGAACTCGAACCTTTCGCAATCACAGCATTGAAGGCTTTTTTTGCACCCTCATAATCACTTTGAGTAAAAAGTAATTCACCTCGGCGAAATTGCACCTCAATGATTAATGCTGAGTTCGGATGTTTCTTTACTAATAAGTCCAAAGTCGCTAAATAGTCCTTACTTTTTCCCTTTAAGTCGTAAGTTTTTGCCAGCTGATAATAAACATGGTCATTATCAGCACTATTTGGATATTTACTCAGTAAATCTTGATAGGCAGATATTGCGACATCGAGTTCATCAATGGCCTGATCTGCCATTAAGCTTTCGCCTTCCATCAGTTTTAAATCTGCGAGCCGGTGCAAAACACGCATTTTGGTTTCAGGGTCTTTAAGCCGCGGGAGTAGGTTTTTATAATTTTGAATCACGCTTTGTACGTTAGGCGCAGTAATGACACCTGATCGTGTGACCAATACCGCAGGCTGAATAGCCGCTAAAGAATCTGGATCAACAGCTGATTCATTACGATTAAGATCTAACAACTGACATGCGGAGATACTCATTACGATTAAAGCGAGCACAATAGACTTTATCACTGTTCGCCCTCCCCTGAGTCCATCTCACCTTGGTTTTGGTCACCGGAGTCATCAGTACGATTTAAAAATAGCACGTCCGATAACCTTGCTTGCGCTTTATTTGCTGCAAGTAAATAAATATGTGTTTCGTCACGTTGGCGACCAAGCTCCTCCTTTACCAGTAATAGTAAATTTGTACTTGCCTGACCCAGTTTTTTATCAAGTTCAAGCTTTAAGGTAGAAAGGCGACTTCGACCATCGTTAATTCGCTCAAAGAACTGTTGATTGGTACTATCTGAACTTACATGTTTTTTAAGCGTTTCATTACTTTGCTTAAACTGTGCTACTGAACGGGTAAGACCATTAAGTTGTTTTTGTGATGCCCAGCGGTTCACAGTGTATTGATCATCTATCCACCAAGAAAAGTAAGCTTTCATACGCTTTAATTTTCGTGCAAAGCTATCTTGCTCCTCTCCGCTTGGCAGCAGTTCTAAATTCTTAGTCATGCGTTGTATAATTGATTGATACTCGCGTTGCGTATCATCCATAAAAAATGCACTATTTTCAGCCTTAACTTCCCGATTAAATTCTAAAGAAAATTCTTGCTCTTGCTTAATCCATTGTTCAGACTTTTGAGATGCCATAACACTTAAGGTTTCTTTAATACGTTGCTCTCGTAGCTGTACCCGCGACGCCATCATCGAATCAAACGAATTAAGCTGCCCCACCCACCTATTTAAAGAAAACTTTAATTTATAAAGTTCATGAAGATCACGTAAACCTAACTGAAAAGACTCCATCGCTAAAAGTTCAGCATAATTAAAGTCGCTTGGGTCTACCTGTAAATACCCATACTCATCACTGGCAACACGATTTCTACCCAAAGACAAAGGTATATCCTGACCGCTTAAAAGATCTTGTTCTATCGATTTTTCTTGTAGACTTAAAGCCTGTAATATCTTTTTCTCAGTTACTTCACTTTGTTCTTTTTCTAGTCTTAGTATCAGATTTTCATAATGCCCCACGGCTGCACTATAAGCTTCGAGCGCTAACGCTGGCTCACCTAAGTGCTCATATAAATAAGCCAGTGCATAAGGTGTTTGTTGAAGCCAAGGTGTAAATAACTCACGATCTTTTAGGGTGTTAAGGGCTTGGAGCGCTAAACCAAACTTTTCTAAATTTGATGCGGCAACCGCATAAGCAAACAAAGCCTGATCTGAAAAGACACTTTCAATTTTAATGCGCTTTAATACCGTTAAAGCCTGTTCGTAATTATTCTGATAAAGGTGAATTTGCCCCAAACTCAATAAGCTTTGATCTCTCAGTGCAAGTATTTCATCACGGTTATCTTCATCATTAACCAACCACAAAGTTAAGTCTGTCTCTAATAACGTAAAGTATTCATTTGCGATATCATATCGCTCGTCATTAAGCGCATCGATTGCCTGGTTATATCTCAAATAGGCTTGCCAAATATGCCCACCAGTTTGCGACAAAGATTCGGCCGTTTCTTGGTTTATTTCACCATTCTCATATAACCAATTATAAAAGTTTTCGGGCTTTCCTTCTTTCCTATATTTAGTTTCTGCCTTTTGTACTTGAGTTAAGGTTAACGGTTCTTTTTTCTCGCCTTGCTCCGTTGCAGTTTGAGTAATTGTTTTATTGTCAGGCGTGTTTAATCTCTGTGATATAAGTGCTTTTAGGTATAACCATTCATAAAAAATATCAGGTTGGTCATTTTTGAGCTCATTTGAATTAACATGTTGAAGCGCCTCCATTGATGCAGATAAGTCTTGCTCAAGCATCAAAACTTTTCCTAAATAAAACCAAGCCTGGTTGCGAGCACTTTTTGAAACAAATTCATTACCGACATCATTCTTTTTTAACAGTAGTGATTCGAATAATATTTTGGCTTCATGTGTCATGCCGTAAGTTAGCATCAAGCTGCCTTCAATTAAGGCAGGGTGATCCTGATGCCCTGTGATACCACCCCTTAACTTCGCCACATTTAAAGCACTTAATGCCTCAAAAGCATGACCTTGATAAAGTTCATACAAAGCAGTGCCATATTTTAAATCTTTTGCTTGCGCATGAATTACAGGTGTAATTATTTCCTGTGTAGGCACTTTCTCTTCATCGGCAAGCACACTGCTAACGCTTAGCAGATGCGCAACACTCAGTAGTAGGTAGCAGAAGATCTTCTGCATTAATTCCACTCTACTATTTCAATGCTAGGTTCAAAGTTTGACGAGTTATCTTTAATTTTAATTTCTAATGATTTGATATCAGTCTCTTTTATTATCTTGGTGGTCACCGCTTTCTTATACGCCGCGCTGTCAGGCCCTATCCCATCAATGAAAGCCGTTATCTCATGTGCACCAGTTTTTAGATTACCAATGTATAAGCGCTGCATGCCCCCTCGCTGAAGTGATTTAATCTGACGCTCTGTATATAAATGAGCGGCGACAATTTCCCCATCCACTTTTAACTTCATACTATCTAACTGTAAAAATTTACCGGTATCTAAACTTACAAATACAGCAAACTGTGTATTTGCTGGGAATAGCAGATCTTCCTCAAGAATGAATAAATCACGGTTAAGCTCAATCACTTTTTTCTTTAGCTCTTCAACGCTTAAGGCTACAGGGGCTGTTTCTTCTGGCGCCTTAGCGGAGGTTTCCGAATCTAAAGTTACTGGGGATGTATTATTAGCCGATTCACTGGCTATTTCACCCGTCTCAGAATTAACACTAAAGCTAACACTAAGACTCAGTAAAAGTGCCATCATAAAAATCAAATTGCGTATCGTAAAAGCCTTCATGTTCATGCCTTATTCGTTGTTATATATCATCGGTATACATCATTAATATTCAAACGTGATCGAAGCACGCGTTACCCATGCATCAAATTCATAAAACGGCTCTGTACCTGCAGTAAGATTACCGCCACCTGCCGTAACATCTCGAAAATTGTCATATTCATATTTTAAATAATCGACAAGTAAAGTGAGCTTGAGTTTGTTTACATGAGGGATAACCCCTTGCCCTAATTCGTAAGTGACCCCACCACCATAAGTCATACCGGTATACGTACTTAACTCTTTATCACGCGCCATAAAATCTTCAGCCCCTTTATGAGAAAAGATATCGCTGTAAAAATCTGCTGAGGATTGCGAATAACGGCGCACCCTGCCTTCTAACGTCCATTGTCTTCCAAACGGATGAACATAAAGTACTTCGTAGGTATGCGCATCAATGCCCCAGCTATCATTAAAGTATCGGTATTCACCTTTAATTGACGCACGATAAGGTAAGTAATACAGACCCCGCACAGCAACCGCCGTACTAGTTCGAGTTTCTGGATACACCTCAGTCGCTATGCCATCCCCATTATCTTGACTTGGATCCGAATCAAAGTACCGGTACGAACGGTACGGGTTATTTAAATAACCTTCATCACTAATGGTTTCAATATCAATTCCCATTAATGAGTTTTTGGTAAGTACCTGGCTCATACCAAGCTTATAAATCTGGCGATCAACATCCTCACTAAAATCACTTTCTATTTTACCGACTTTATCCCATCCTCTGGCATAACCCATGGTTAGCTTGGTTAGGTCACCAAAAAAATCTTGGCCAATAGAAAGAAACACTGAATCGGCTTCAAAGTCGTTTTCTTCACTATTGGTATAACCCGTACTGATCATTGTCTTTTCATGCAAAAAATCCACACCAGCACTTATTTCAGTCCGTTCTTCGGTGTACTCACTCGCATTCGCGACCACATCAATCGAGGCCGCTGAAACCGAATCGATATAATAATGGCCGTTCACTGAAACTTGCGTTCCAATGCTTTTTCTCAGCAAAACAAAAGGACCATCAATTTCCATTCCGCCACCATCAAAGCGGTGGTATAGGATATCAACTGAATCAACTGGCAGCGTACCCGCGATCGCACTAGAACTACCAAGTAGGGAATTAACAGTAATTAACAATCCCAAAAAGGCTTTAAAAAAAGGCTTCTTACTTATAACGGCTGATACCGATGATTTAATTACAACCACAACCACCTCCTGCACCACCTTCTGCACCTCTCGCACCTTCTCGCGCTTGGTAAACATGATGAATGTATGACCCCGCAGCACCATGCCGATCAAGGCTCATTATTGGGTCAGCTAAATTGTTTCTTTCATAAGGTTTCACCCAGGGTTTAATCTCAGCACAACCTGACACCCCGACTAAGCCTAGCAACAATAAACCAATAATTAAGCGTGTTTTCATGCTATACCCTACTCACGAACCAGCTTTTTAACTTGTTTTTCATATTCAATTTCATAACCTTCTTTGTAACCTCTATGCAAAAAACGCTTATTGCCATCGCGGTCAATCATCACAGTGGTCGGCATTGCATCAATAGCAAATAACTCACTCACCTTGCTGTCGTTGTCATATAACACTGGAAAAGTTACCGGCACAGACTTTAAGAAGGCATCGGCATCAGAAGAATCTTCATCAACATTCACCGCAAGAATGGTGAAGCCTAATTTCTCATACTTTTTATAAAGATCATCCATCAGTGGCATTTCTTGTCGGCACGGCCCACACCAAGACGCCCAAAAATTTAGCATGACAACCTGGCCACGCAGATCCTGCAACCTTATATTTTTTCCTTGATTACTTTTAAGTGTAAAGTCAGGCGCGGCACCACTGAGTTCGTTCGCCTGTGTCATAAATGCTAAACTCGATAACAATACTGTCATGACAAAGTTTCTTAAGAGCCGGTTATTTTGAATACTTTTTTTCATTCGTTGTTCATCTCCATAGTGTCCTATTCATTCTGTTTTTATACTTACCAAACCTTAGAAAAAGAAAGATAAGCCGGTACTAAGCTCGGTATTAAAAACCAGTTTATCTTCACCCGTCAGATCTGTTCTCATTAAGTGTTGTCTACCCGTCACATGCACAGACATCCAGTCATTAATCAGTAACTGATAACCTGCGCCAAAATTAACCGTCAGCTCGCTGTCACCACCAAACTCAGTAGATCCCACACCACCCACAAAATAAACATTATTATTGAAGGTATATTCACCTAAAAAGAATGTCTGACCAGGTGCATTAAATCCGAGCCCAAAATTGTAATAGGTGTAATCTCGGTCAGCTAACAAATCAAAGCCACCAAGTTTTTCAGCGCTCGTATCACCACCTTCTGTCATTCCAACATTGGCTTCAAAAAATAAGCTGTCACTTAAGTGATAGGCTAATCTGGCGCCAATGAGTGCAGAAGATTCAAAATCTTCGATGTTCATCACACCTACAAACATACCAACTTCAAAGTTTTCAGTATCAATGACAGATTCATCGACAACTTGTGGCCTGACATCGGGTTCAACAAGCAGTTTATCTTGCGCATTTGTCAGTACAGATAAGCTTGAAAGCAATATCAGCACGCCATATTTTTTCAAAAGAATACGCTGAGTCCAATTTTCCATTCTGTTGCTTCTTCGTTAGTTTCTCGGTTGGTGAATACTTTATAGTCTTTTACTTCCATACGAATAAAATAGCGGTTGTCGATATAATATCGCGCGCCAAACCCCGCATGTATTGTGTCTTCACTTCGGTTTTCTGCTTCGGCTAGCGTTGATTTAGGGTCAATAAATAATTGACCTGCCCCTATCGTAAAAAAAGGTGAGAAACGCCAGCTTGGAAACGGCTGGTGGAGTAAATTGATATTGGCAATTAAGATCTCGGATGAATCACCCAGTACTTGAGAGCCCCACAATTCAAGTGATAAATGCTCCGTCATCCAATAGCCAACATACCCTGCATTCACGGCTGCACCATCAAATTCACCATGCATAAGACCCGCCTCCCAACGGCGAGTACCATAATCATCGAATTGCGGTTCAACGATATTCACAAGGTTGCCAGACGCGTCATGGGTCTTTAATAGATCACTTATTCTGATCCACCCTTCACGGCCCTTTTCGTCTCTGACTTTCATCCAGTCTGTTTTTCTTATCAATAAACTTAGCCACTCACCTTGCTCACTAACATGAAAAACAGGATAACCTTCGGCAGGGCCGCTTCGCCATTCAACAAAAGCTTCAACCACTTTCACACGGGCCAACACCTTGTCGTTTTCACTAGAAACAGATGAGTCTGTGGTTACTTTTTCTTCAGACTGCGCAACAGGACAAGTACTCATAACTAACATAAGCATTAGAACTTGAAAAACTTTTTGTTTTATAGAATATTCGATCATTTTCAACATAAAATCAGTTCGCGGGTGCATCAAATGGGTTGTTATAATATTGCGCACCTAAGTCTAACCATTCAGAGATTAGTTTCATTTCAACCGTAGTTAAGAAGTCAGCATGGCTTTGCCCTGCCTCAAAGCGATTCATAAATACCGTACTATTTCGTGCGCCAGCTCTATTCATGCTGGGCACAACCGGTACATCTTCTGTAATAGGCACTTCGACAAAAATAGTATCCCCATCAACATCTAATACCTGCTCCCCATCATCATCTAACAATATAATTAGCTTAGGTACCAAGAACTGATTACCATCGCTATCAAGCAAAATATTACCATCAATATCTGTATCGGGAATCATTTCAATTTCACCGGTATCGCGCTGAACATTCGCTAAAATACCTGCCACCAACTCAACTTCACTATCTCTACTTAAAAGCTCTTGATAAGATTTAAAGTGATCTGCTTCAAGGTCTGATGCACCGTCACTTAAATCTAACTGCTTGTCAGGCACTTGGGCTGAATCCATATCATCACTATCAGAGTGACAGCTTATACAAGCGCTACCTGTTTTATCAACTTCATCTACAACGACAACTAGAGCTCCACGATCTACCGACCATAAAGGGTGTATATGATCTTCATAATTGATCGTTACTCTACATAGACTAGTCCAATTCTCAGCACAGCCTGCATTAATTGGCAGCGTACTTTCTAGGTCACTATAGGCATAACTGAAACTTGCAGCTGGACTAGCTGATGGATCGGTCCACTCGTCATCAAAAATGATATCAGAGGTGAGTCGTCTAACTTCATTTATTCGGGCATAGGTTTCAGCCATTGTTTCGCCCATATCGGCAAACAATGCTGGATCAGTATTTGGGAATGGTATACCTGATGTAACGGCTCCTGCATTAACTGCATCCGGTTCGGCCTCCGCTCTCCCATGTGGAGCTTCACTCGCACCCGTATGACAACCAATACACTCGACCGTTTCACCGGGCGCTACCTGCAACCAATTTAGATGGCGATTGCCCGTACGCTGTCCTTTTTCATCTAACACACTAATCGCAAAAGCGACGTTTGCGGGAACCACCACTTTTACTGAGCCATCAGGCTCAATAGGTGTATACCCTAAAATTTCACGCATTAGCTGGCCGGCATTAACTCCAAAGGCGGTATTATCAAAGTCATATACATCGTCACTCGGTAATGACACCGGTTTTTCTATTCGAATAAATCGTTGAGGACGATTCGCTGGTACAGTCGTCATAGGGTCCGAAAGTGCAGCTAAACCATTGGGTGACGTATCAACACCGTCGAAATCGTAAACACTTTTAATATGAATCACACCAAAACCAAGGTCAGCCAATATCTGAGCATCAGAAGATAGTGTCATGGGTGGAATATAAGTTGGCAGTGGTCTTGAGGTCATTAAAACCGCTTCCTCAAATAACTGCCCCGCTTCAGGTAAATCGATGGGTCGCTGAGTATCGCTACTGGCATCAAGCACCCATAAACCATACAAAGGGCTCGCGGCTTCATAAGCTTCTGAAGCGATTTTTTCAGTAGTGCAACTTTCTACTGCACCGGGCTGATCACCGTCCGTTGTAGCATCGGTGTCAATTAAAGCAATACGGCAGATACTCCAGCTTACTAAGTATCTATTTGTGCCATCGTACAAAGGAAAAAACGAACCGTATGTCCCATTTAAACTCAATTCACCGTCAGTCGTTAAGCCGCTAATAATCGCTGATTGCCCTACGCCGCCCATTCCATCCACTGAAACATCATGTTCAACAAAGTCATTCAAATTAACGGCTGTAGGTTGGCTAGCAAAATTTTCTGTTTCAAACTCTCTTAACTGAACAAGAATATTACCGTCTTCCAGTTCGCGCGGTTTTACAAATTGAACTCGGCTACCTTCACTGCCTGTATCGTGTGAATGCCTGCCATACATATAACTTAATTCGGAGCCGTCAGGATTTATTTGATAAAGATTGAGGCCGTTATTCGAAGTTTGGCCTGCATTATCCCAACGACTAAAAAGTATTTTTCCATTTTCCAATACAGTTGGATTGATATCATGACTTTGATTAAAGGATATTTGTTCGATACCACTACCGTCATCATTCATCACATGTAACAAAAATGCGTCCGAATTACGCGCTTCATCTTGTGCTGCATATTGGCCTTTACCTTCATCCAGTAAAATAGCTCTAGAACGACTTTGACGTGTTGACGTAAATAAAATTCGACCATCAGGTAAATAACTCGGAGAAATATCATGGCCAGATTCTGCCGTATCGTTACCTTGAATGATGCGACTCAGCGAAGATAGTTCTTGATCATACTCCCAAATATTCCATTTTGGCTGGTCTTCGTCGTCGGCATTTTCAATTTCAGGTGCACGCATAGAAAAGATGAGTTTATTGCCATCGTACGAAACATTAAGGTCTTTAACGTCGTATAAGAGTTCGCCGTCATCATTGAGAAATACAGGATCAGAAAAGGCAGCCGAGCTTATATCAGCTGTA
>Ga0209825_1000618_pt1 | contig 23580 bp, 20 predicted proteins | sample EN8Hudsemesocosm_FD_184631 | JGI IMG/M metagenome (GOLD analysis project Ga0209825, IMG submission 184631) | Methane-oxidizing microbial communities from mesocosms in the Hudson Canyon - EN8B Hudson Canyon (SPAdes) (version 2) | ecosystem: Environmental > Aquatic > Marine > Cold seeps | place...
AAAGTAGGTAGTGAACTAGCTTGTTGTGTACTTTAATTCCGAAACGCTTATGCAAGCTTGATAATAAGGCTTGCATAGCTTTTTCAACAAGTACTACGACATACGTCAAAGCACTTTTAGCATTGTCTTCTTTACTCACAAAAACGCCTGTAGATAGTACCTATAGTCGCGTTAAACTTGGCTCTGGCAGGGCCCAAAACAACTTATTAGTAAACAATGTTGGTGTCAATATTCCTTATATTATTTTTGTGTTAGTCTAGGTTAACAGTACTTAAAACTCTTGTATCATATTGATTTAAAACTATAAAACAAAAATAACAACGATCGAGTCTAGATTATTGTAACGCCTAAGTAACACATTCAAAACCACTACTGCATTTTAGTTTCTACCTAATATATCTTTAATCTATAAAATTCAAACAGTTAAAACCACCCTTCCCTTTTTGGCACATATGATGCTGAACGTTAAGTGCGATATCACCAGATAGAAGATAAATAATCTGAAGATATTCACAAAAAAAATTATTAAATTCTAAACTCATAGAGACGCATTGCGAGGATTACATTATGAATATTAAAAATATACTATTTGCATTTACAATTATTTTTAGCATGGGGCTTTCTACCGCAGCTTGGGCTGATACTCAGGATGGAAACACAGATAGCCAAGTATCAGACGGCTCATCAACACAAGATAACGATGGGATTGATGCTGATGTAGCCGTTGATATCGCTGACTCCTTTCAGGACAACGATGATACCAATAACAGCGGTCAAGACAACGACGGTACTGATACCGACGTTGCATTAGATCTCGCTGACTCCTTCCAAAACAACGATGATAACAGCGGTCAAGATAACGACGGTACTGATACCGACGTCGCAGTAGATCTCGCTGACTCCTTCCAAGACAACGATGATAACAGCGGTCAGGACAATGACGGTACCGATACTGATGTAGCAGTAGATGTCGCTGACTCCTTTCAGGATAACGACACTGACGATAACAGTGGTCAGGACAATGACGGTACTGATACTGATGTAGCAGTAGATGTAGCTGACTCCTTTCAGGATAACGACACTGACGACAACAGTGGTCAGGACAATGACGGTACTGATACTGATGTAGCAGTAGATGTCGCTGATTCATTTCAGGACAACGACACTGACGACAACAGTGGTCAGGACAATGACGGTACTGATACTGATGTAACAGTAGATGTCGCTGATTCATTTCAGGACAACGATACTGACGATAACAGCGGCCAAGACAATGATGGTACTGATGTTGATGTTGCCGTGAGTGAGTCGTTCCAGGACAACGACTCCACTCATACAAACACAGATACAGACAATAGCGGCCAAGACAATGATGGCACTGATGTTGATGTTGCTGTAAGTGATTCATTTCAGGACAATGACACTACCAATACCGACAATAGTGGTCAGGATAATGATGGTACCGACGTTGATGTCGCAGTGGCTCATTCATTCAACACAACTAATAATACTGACAACAGCCTAAACGTCGGAGATATAAACTTTGATCTACAAGCAAATAACTCAATGTTGAATGCAACTGTTTCAGGAAATACATTAAACATTAGCTCTAACGCTAAAGGTGCAAATAGTTACATGGCGGGTAACAACATCGATAGTAATGCAAGTACTGGTGTTACGATTATCAATCAAAATACAGGCCAACAGGCATCGAATCAGAACTCGATTAATGTGATGTCAAATATGACTGTTGATTAGCACTCAATAGTAAGAGGCCAGTCATTCGTGACAGGTCTCTTTCTCCTGTTTATTTGAGAGTGCTTTAGCTAGGAGATAACGTCATGTTTATTGAATTAACCATGAAACGAAATCAATTTATAGTATGTGGCATCTGTTTATTTGGTTTCTCCATGGCACTGCAAGCAGACGCATTAGATGAAGAATTGGGTTTATCAGATGCGTTAGTGTCAAGCAATGAACTGGATTCTAACCGAGGTCGAGCCGATCTTGATTTGGTATTTCAAACCAACGAAACAGCTCAAAATGCATTAATGCAAAATAACACCCTTCATTCAGAAGGAACGGGCAATAACTCAATTTCAAGTCAAGCATTTTCAGGTATGTCTGGGATTGCTACAGTCATACAAAACACTGGGAATCAAGTTATTATTCAAGATACAACCATGGTCAATGTTCTAATTAACCAATAACTTTGGTTAATTGAAGTTCTGATTAATAGAACTAACTAAGCCCCTTTCGATTAATTAGACAAAAAGCAAGGGGGCTTTAATTCTACATAGCAATTCACTGCCGTATAGGGAAAGTATCAATGTTCAAGCAAATTACATTCGCTTTACTTATTGTATCATTCACTCCAGTTTTTGCAGGTTCCGTACTGGTGCCAGGTTTTGGAACCACTCATTTATTAAACGTAACCAGCTACAAAGAAGCTCGTTTTAAGTCTGTCATAAAACAACAGTATGATTTTAGTTGTGGTAGTGCTGCGCTAGCAAGTTTACTTACCTATCACTATGACGAACCTATTAACGAAAAAGAGGTGTTCACTGAAATGTACGAAAAAGGCGACAAAGACAAGATTAATAAAGAAGGTTTTTCAATGCTGGATATGAAAAAATTTCTTGAGCAACGTGGGTATCGATCTGAAGGCTATCAAATTAACTTAGATATGCTACAAGACAAAGCAAAGATCCCTGCTATCACCCTAATCAGTACCAATGGCTATAATCATTTTGTTGTTGTTAAAGGCGTTAACCAGTCCGAAGTTCTTATAGCAGACCCTGCGCAAGGCTCACGTGTAATAGCTCGCAATGAATTTGAACAGGATTGGAACGGCCTTATTTTCATTATAAAAAGTCATGCCGAATTAGGCCGAAAAAACTATGACTTGAAAGATGAATGGAAAGTCCGAGCCAAAGCACCATTTGGTACCGCACTTAAGCGAAGCGAACTTTCGCAATTTACACTAACCCTGCCGGGCCCTCTTAATTTTTAGGAGTATATTATGAAGATTATTGCTAATTCGGGGGTTGTCTTTTGCACAATTTTATCGCTAATTCAGGCCAGCACAGCGTACTCCGAGCAAATATCTAATACTCAGAACAGCATGCGTTCAGATGTTCAAAATAGCCTTGACAGCATCTTTGAAAATGAATATCGATTGACATTAACACAACTGAGTAAACAAAGAGGCGGGTTTACTTCTCCAGAGGGGGTCAAGATCAGCATTGGTTTTGAACAAGTAACGGCCGTTAATGGAGAGCTTAAAGCTGTATCAAAGCTATATATCCCTTCTTTAGATCTTAGAGACCCTATGAACTTATCAAAGATCGCGAGTTATAGCCTAACGATAGATGCAATCAAGCAGGCGGTTGAACAGTACGATCATAATATTCCTGGAAACCTTACGCCAGATGAACTTGATACGTTGACAGATCACCTAGAAACGATCACAGACACACTCACAGACTCATACAATTCTGATTTAGTTCCAACTAATATTGATCTCATTACAAGGATAAACAATGGCGATACTCAACATACCGATGACATACTCAGTATGTTAAGTATGGAGCAAAGTATGACCAATAACCTAAGTGGTTCACTAAACAATTCAGAACTCAATATTCCTGCTTCTTTTTCTCCAAATCTGATCGAAAACATGTCGTCTTTTATAATGAATGCAAAAGACAATGCGCTTATTCAAAGCATTCAGGTGCTAAACGTGAAAGTAGACAATATGGGTAAGTATAGAAATAAGAGTTTAAACGACATGCTTTTACCGCAAATAATCCAATCTTTACAATAAACCCGAATTACAGGTGAAAATTCTTTGACCTATGCAATAATTATTAGGTCTTTTTAACCCTCTAATTATATATTGTAGAAAAAATTAAAAATCACAAAGAAAAGGGAGCTCTAAAGGCTAGTTGCATATCAGGCGCTTGCTCAGTAACACCAACGCTCAAAGATACATTAATGCTCGTTTTTTTCGCCACAGCTTGAGAAATCCCTACCAGAAACGAACCTGAATGAAAGCGGTTAAACGTTGAATCATTCAGGTCTGGTGCTTGCTCAACCTCTGTCTCAAATATTATATTGTGGTCATAACCCAAGCTAAATGATGTTCTTTCATTCACAGAAAAACCGATTCCAAAACTAAAACCAATTGCATCACCTGGATCAATTTGTCCACCTTTTTGCTCGCCTTTGTCATCAGAGAGATTAATTAAATAACTTAAGCTTCCGTATAACACAGCCGGATCAGAGGGCAGCATCAAAGATAAGCTAGGTTGAACAGACCAGAAACCAGAGCCGGTTGGCTGTTCATCAAACACCACGCCAACAACATCTCCATCATCATTTGTAAGCTCACGGCTAGATATTTCAAAAGGACTTTTACCTGTGTCCGACTTTACTCTCAAGTTTGATACAATGTAGGGGTATCCATCTTGGCCGTCATTTAACTGGTAGCTAATTGAGGCTTCGATGTCGCCAAGACCTTTGCCTGTAGAGTCATTAACAATATCTACGGGCGAACCTTCCAAGGCCTGCCGTTCACGAATACTTTCTTCTACTTGTAGAAACGGAATTTTAAAACCAATTTCTAAGCGGCTAGTGATACCGTAATGAACCCCCATAGAAAAGTTAAAAAAGTCACGCTCCGCTTGGCTAATATTGATTAAGCCAACAATTAAAGAAGGAATAACAGTGTAACCTTCAATGGCTACAATCGTAGATGAAGAGTGTGCATAAGAAAAAGATGGCTCAATAACAAATGTTCCCTTTGAAGTTAGTATGCCTCTATCCTCAAACACGGTCACGATTTCATTTAAAGTTTTTGATTCCTCTGAAAGAGCTTCATCTGTCTCCTTCTCTGCCTCCTCACCTTTCTCTTCTATCACTTTCTCTTCTATCGCTTTCTTTTCTATCGCTTTCTTCTTCGTTACCTTTACAGGTTTAAAATCCTCCCTACTTTCAACCTGAAAGGAAATAACTATTATCGAAAAAAATAAGAACCAAGCGATTTTTTTTTGTAACATCCTTCTTCTCCTTATTGTCCTTATTATCGTTTAATTATTATGTTTTTTTGCTTCTAACGCATACTTATTCATAAGTCGATATAGAGAAAGCCGGGAAATATCTAATAGTCTAGATGCTGCTGATATATTGTGGTCAGTACACGTTAAACTTAGTGAGATGATTGATTTATCAGCCTGTTCTCGCGCACAAGCAAGCGTCATGGTGCTTTTGTTTTGTTCATCCCCTGCTTCAAATCCCAGATCTTGTAATGATATTCTGGAGCTATCACATAATATAACGGCTCTTTTTACCCGGTTGATTAATTCACGTATATTACCTGGCCAACTATAGCTCGCAATCATGACTTCAGCGCTTTTTTTAAACCCTGTTATAGAACGATGCTGATGGGATGTGAACTGTTTAAGAAAGTGATTGGCCAGCAACTTTGCATCGCCCTGCCTATCTCTTAATGGAGGAATCCCAACATTCAGCACATTCAAGCGGTAATATAAATCCTGCCTGAACTTGCCTTCAACTATTGCATTTTCCAAGTTTATATTGGTTGCTGAAATGACTCTAATATCTAATAAAATAGATTCATTACCACCAACTCTTTCTATTTTACCTTCTTGAAGAACACGTAAAAAATTTACCTGTAGCGGAAGCGGTAAATCACCAATTTCATCCAAGAACAAAGTTCCGTGATTTGCAGCTTCGATCCGGCCAATCTTAAGTTTATGGGCTCCGGTAAATGCGCCTCTTTCATGACCAAATAGTTCAGATTGAATCAAATGTGCTGGAATTGCACCACAATTGATGGCAACAAATGGTTTATCAGTCCGATCAGAAAGTGAGTGAATAGTTTTTGCAATCAATTCCTTGCCTGTACCGCTCTCCCCAGTAACCAATACAGAAGCTTCTGAGGAAGCAATTTTCCCTAAAAATAAACTTACCTCATTAACCCATTCGCTTGCACCTATGATCTGAAGCAGGGGTGAAATTGTATTATGGCTGTTATTATCTACTTTAAGATTGGCCATGCCATATGCATGGCCCAATGAAGCACTTAAGCGTGCTAACCCTATAGGTAGCCGGTGATAATCATAGAAATAATCACGTATAAACGAACGAACGGAAGATAGGTGTAATAATTTTGAAGTTATAATAGCGACCCATTCGATGCATGGATACCGCGTTATAAGTTCTTCTAGGTTAGCTTTGTGTTTACCTTCAAAGATATCCGTTTGGGTTACAATGCAAACGGATACATTGAAGGTTTCGATCGCATTTGTCATTGCTATCATTGTATTTACTTCAATGACATTCCAATTTTTTAATTGTTTAACCTGAACTGAAACACTTTCGCAGAAAGAGAAGTTTAAGTGAACAAGAGAGCGCATAATTGCATTCCTAGTATCAGTTAGCCATTTAAAAGATTAATCTAAAAACGCTACTTCTTATCCAGGCCTACAACTAAACTACATCACCTAAATGCGTTAAATTCAAATATTGTTATTATTGTAACGAGCAAAATAAAGCTAAAAACGTGCCAAAGTTCTAAGAGATTGATTACTATAATAATATTATTATTATTATTTTCCGACTGTAAAAAAAGCTGACAACAAGCACCCATCACACACATGTTATGCATTACGGTTCAATACAATAAACTCAGAGTAAATGATTTAACATCAACCACTTACTGTAATAAATCAGATTCAGAACACTTTAATAAATGTCATCTGTAAGTTATTTTTGCTAACGTTTTATTTTCGTATATTCCGTTAACTGCCCACAACGCCGTTATATTTTGCTTAAAAACTCTAAAATAATTATCAAACAGAATTATGATGTTTACTTATTATGAGAGACAAAATTAGAGCAATTATTCCTTACTAGATACGACAATAGGAAAGAGTTGTAGATTATTTAAACTAAACAAATAATGCCAAACTATATGTTTGGCATTCTCTATAAATGATCTTTTCTATACATCACATCTAGATAGAAATTTTGCCTAAGGAGTAACTATATTAAAGTTACCTTTTGGCTGATCTAATAAGCTAAAGAAGGCTAGTAAATCTAGCTTACTACCATCAACCGATAAATCATCGCCAAACAGTGTGTCTTTTAATCCTGCTTTACCGGTAATGATATTAACTAACAAAGGCTGTGTTAAATTAAGCGTGGCATCGGCCTGAGTATCTATTGGCACTTTTTTATGGCGCAGCACTGAATTATTAAGGCTTAATAAATAGCTTTCATTCAAGTCAGTAAATACAATTTTTATGCTTATTTCTTTACCCTCAGCTTTAGGACCATTTAAACGAACAGCCATGGAGTCAAAGAAATTTTCAACAGGTGTTTTTAATAAAACCCCCTCCATTATGGCCATATCTATTCCTTTTTCAGGTACTCCATTTCGTAATTCAGAAGCGCCTGTTAAATACACATCTCGCCAAGGTGCTGATTCAGCTTGATAACCTAGCTGGTCATAAACTTTTGCTAACAAGCCTTTCGCTTGTGCATTGTTAGGATCAGCAAATACAGCGTGATTTAGTAACTCTGCTAGCCAGCGATAAGTTTTAGTGCCTTCTTTAATCGATGTATTAGTGGCATTATCAAAATCAGTTTGTGCTTTAGCCACAACACTATCAACGCCGCCCATCATTTTCATATAACGCGTGGCAGCTTGCACTTCTGGTAATGGATCTAACTTGGCAGGGTTTGCGGTATACCAACCTAGATAAGCCTGATATACCGCTTTTGCATTATGTTTAACCGTGCCGTAATAACCCTGATTATGAAACGCAGTATTCAGGCTTTCAGGAAGAACCACTGTTTCGGCTACTTCATTTGGTGTTAAGCCATTATTGAATAGGCGTACGCTTTGGTCGTGAATATATTTATAGGTATCACTATGTTGCGTTAAGAATTTCTGAATATTGCTCTGTCCCCACATAGGCCAGTGATGACTGCCGAAATATATTTCACTATCAAAAAATAAAACTTTTGCTTGTTCAATGTAGCGACTCCAAAGGTTCGCATCACGCACTTTTGCGCCTCTTAGCGTATACAGATTATGCATGTTACGAGATAACATTTCAGCACCACAAAAAGCTTTATGTTCCGGTAAATAAAACGTCATTTCAGCTGGCGCTTCAGATCCAGGTACATATTGAAACTCAAAAGGTACGCCATCAATATCTAGCTTAGTACCCGTTCCATCCACTATTTCAGTGGGAGAAAGTAAAGCAAAATGCCCGAAAGCAGGTCCTTTACCCAAACCAGTACCTACATGACCACGTTCACTTCGAGAAAGTGAGCGACCATACATATACGAAGCCCGACGACCCATTGCTATGCCTGCAATGATATTTTCGCTGGTGGCTTCTTCCATGAACCCAAGAGGGGCAATAATGCGCAGTTTTTTCTGTTCTGCCTCGCTCATATTGGCAAGAATACCTTCTATACCACCAAAGTGATCTAAGTGGCTATGAGTATAGATAACAGCAACAATGGGTTTTGTACCTAGGTGTTTTTGAGCAAACCTAAGCGCTTTATCAGCGGTTTCTTTGGCCGTTAGTGGGTCAACTAAAATCCAGCCACTATCACCTTCAATAATGGTCATATTGGCAAGGTCATAACCACGTAACTGATAAATGCCTTCGCTTACCTTAAATAAACCATGAATATTGTTTAGCGATGCTTGTCGCCACAAGCTAGGATTTACACTACCAGGTGCAGAACCATCGTTACCTTTAAAATCTATAAAGTCATACGATGGCATATCCCAAATAGCGTTTCCGTCTTTGTCTGTGGTGATTAGGTTTTTATCTTGAGCAATTAAGCCTCTTTTAGCATCTTCAAAGTCAGCGACATTACTAAAAGGACGTGTATTTAATACAGCTTGATTTGCCTTAATAGTTACGGCAGTTGGCGCAGTATGGCCGTTGGTGTCACTGCCTTCTTCGTGTTTTAACGTGTTATCGCACGCACTAAGGCTAAACAACATGATCAGTACAAATAAGTAACTGGGACGCATAAGTTATCTCTGATTAACAATATTAATATTTCATTGAACGATGCTTTTATCTTTCAACACATGCGCTATAGTGTCATATGCTATCAATTCCTTCTGGTCTTAAACCGACAAAAACTATGTCCATAAATGACAACTCAACAACACTTTCTTCATGGGCTCGCGTGGTATGCAAGGCTATTGATGACAAGGGTGTTGATAGTACTCAGCTATTAACTCTCGCAGAAATAAGTCCTGATGTTTTAAATAACCCGGAAGGACGGATACCCATTCCTAAAATGAGCCGACTTTGGGAGCTCGCAGTGCAAGCTACCGGCGATGAAGCATTTGGGCTCAGCGTTCCATCTTTTGTACAGCCCACTACTTTCCACGCCCTAGGATTCTCATTAATGGTAAGCGCTACATTAAGAGATGCATGGCTGCGCACTCAGCGATACTACAAAATTGTTAGTGATGTGTTGGATATTCAAATTGAGGAATATGGAACTGAATCAGCGTTATGTTATGTGCCAATCCCCGGTAAGGCATACGCTAAAGAAGCAATTGATGCTTTCATCGCTACAATGGTCAATCTCTCTACCGGAATAACCGGTGATAATACTCAGCCAACCAAAATTGAATTTGAGCGAGCAGAACCCGCAAACCGAGCGCAATTTGAAACAACCTTCCCTTGCGATATTTATTTCGGCACAGGGCGTAATCAAATTTACTTCACTAATGAAGATCTTGACCGTCCCCTAGCGACGGCTAATAGAGACATTGCCCTAAAAAATGATGAAGTTGTTCAGAGCTACTTATCACGATTATTGAAACAATCTCTGGCTAAGCAAGTCACCGAGAAAATCATTATTTCTCTTTCTATGGGAGAACCAAATCAGGAAGTTATAGCTAATAGTTTGCATATGAGTAGCCGCAGCCTTCAACGAAAACTAAAAGAAGAAACAACATCTTTTCGTCAGCTATTAGATGATGTAAGAAAAGACCTCGCTAAAAATTATTTAGTCAGTTCTCAGCAGTCAGTCATTGAAATTGCTTACCAGCTTGGGTTTCAAGACCCTAGCAATTTCACCAGAGCTTTTAAGCGGTGGTTTAGCTTGTCACCTTCAGCATTTAGACAACAGGAGTTACCTTAAAATTCATTAGGTCTTATAAAGTTTATCCCTATTAGGGTACTAATTTTATTTATAAAAAAAATTTAAACTTTCACACAAGTAAAAATGGCATTTCCAGAAGTCTTATCCCAAGGAATTATTTTCTCAAAGTCCTGTTCAAACACATGGATTTCGAAGTAAGGCTCCAAAATTCCTATCAATTCATCAAAGCTGAAAGCAACCATTGAATGTTCGTCATTCCATATTTGAGTTTCTTCAGTTGTTGTTTTTTCAATGCTGAGTTTAAGTGATTGTTTTTGCCCATGACCACAGTAATTCCAACCCGAGCGGAAAGTAAACAAATTATCGTCTTGCTTGGCGGTGTGTTTTACAAACAATTCGTTGTTGATTTTGTTCTTGTCGACCACGTTAAAGCAGAAAACCCCATCAATTTTTAATGCACGATGTACGCTTGCAATGCACTCTTTTAATTTTTCAATTCCATCGTTGTAGTGTATGGAGTACAAGAAGCAAGTGATTAAGTCCAATGGTTCAGTAACGTCGAATTCACTCATATTCTGCAAAGTAAATTGTGCTTCTGGACAACGAGTTGTGGCTATATCTAGCATTGGTTGATTAATATCTAGGCCATTACTTTGATAGCCAAAATCAATAAAATGACGTACATGCGGACCAGTTCCACAGGCTAAATCAAGATGCGTCTTTCCATCGTTACCAAAAATCTGGTGTAGTCTGCGAATGCAGTTGCTTTGAGCTTGATAGTCGATCTCGATACACATTAAATCGTAGTAGCCAGAAAGGTCGGTATATAGTGTGTTGGTGGACATATTCACCTAGTAGTTTTAACTTAATTTTTTTGAGTGGCGCATAATAAACTAATCAGTGGTGTTTGCGAAACAGATATAGCACACACTATAAGTTATCTTTATAGCTAGATTTTACGCTCAAGTAAGTGCAATTTTGTTATGACCCTGATTATTTCTAAAGCACTTATCTATTAGGGGCGTCCAACTAGGCCTAGAACCGAACATGCCATGCAATAATAGAACGGGAGTTAATGTGAAGCCTGTGTGACGTGTTATTTAGAAGAGAGCTAAACTCTACTTAGCAGTTATTATTGTCGTCTTTCTCTGTATGCGTCGATAGCGTAATAGTTCGAGAATATACACTGCAAGACAGGCATATAAAGTAACGGCAATAAATAACCCCATCCGAACAGCAAATGCTGCATACACATCGCTGCCATTGGAGCTGTCTTCGACGGCTGGGCCTAATAGAATAAGCATCGTGACTAATGTGTTTTGCCAGAAAGATGGTGGAAACTTACTGCTGATCACTTGATAGAACTTACTGCAAAAATAAAAAGAAAAAAGCAGCATACATGCAGTGAACATAGGCAGTGTTGTGACGAGATCGAGCATAAACCAGAATAGAATAGCAAAGCAGCCGCCTATAAAAGTTGAGCCTAATAATTCTCTACCAGCATCTCGGGCGTGCAAGCTTGAACCTTGCTGGCTTAATGAAACCGATTTCATAATAACGGCTAAGTACATTGAGGGATTAGTAAGGGCAATAAAATAAGCCGGCATGATAATAATTGTAGCGCGAATAGCAATCCAGTTCGATCGGGTGCTTATTTCATCGTCTGATTCGGGGCTGGGTGGAGGCAGGTCTGTTGTGACTTTGTCTTCAGGGAACCAGGGGTATACAAACCATTGACAAATGACAGCAATAGCAATGCCAAACGCTAACGACTGGATAACGACGACGGCCAAGCTGAAACTCGCAACTCCGGCAGCGGATATCAGTGTAATACCAACAGTAAGAAACGTGCCGACTAAAACTTTCTCAGCGATAACAGTTATATAATTACTGAAAAACAAACCTACCGTAATAATTAGTATTCCCGTTACTGGATAATGCAACAGTATAGGGATTAAAGCTAACCCGACACTTGTAGTGATTACGACTAAAAGCAAAAGCATTAGCAGTGCCTTTGGCTTCATCGGTGGTGATGGTTTCATACCTAAAATAAATGCAAAGATAGGTGTGATAAAAGGCAGAGGGATCGCTAACCCATAAGCGATGGCTAATGATAGAGCAATACAAAAACTTAGCCTTAACACACGTCGTGCGGCCAATGGGGTGCTTTGTGAGCGACGTATCATTAGATTTGTCAGCATAATAGCTAGCTTTTTCGTTTAATAAGCATAAGAAAGAAAACTCATAAATCGAATATATAATTGGCCGAAGAACTGGATAATGCCATGTCCCTCTGTATAAGCGATGATGGAAGCTTGGCCACCTACGCGCAGATTATTTTTAAGTTCAGGGTGTTGCTTGATATTAATGCTGATAATCACGGGAAAGCGCTGTGACTGCCTTAGCCAATCGCGATTATTTTCAATGCTGGGTAAGGTACCAGGAGATGCACCATTACCAGCGCTAATACCTAAACCGATACTACGAATGCTTCCCGTAAAAATTTGACCCGGCAATACATCGAATAAAATTTCTACAATGCCGCCTTTTTTCAAATTTCCTAAATTGTTTTCGGTATATTCGGCGTTGATCCAGACATCATGCATAGCCACTAAAGTCATGGCTGCTTGCCCTGCACTAACATACTGGCCAACATCTGCATTTAGATCAGTAATTACGCCACGTGCGCCAGCTTTAACTGTAGTGTTGTCTAAATCTAATGAAGCCTTAGCAACTGCACTTTGAGCAGATTGTATAATGGCGTTGTTGTCTTTATCATTGCCCCCTTTTTGCTCTATGGCTCGTGAAATTTCAGCTTTGGCAGCACCTACACTAGCTTTTGCTTGCTCTAGTGTGGCCTGAGAAATTTCAATACGACGTTTCGAAATTGTGCCTGGGTCTTGTTTGTACAAGCGACTTAGCCGATTTAAATCTTGTTCTGCTTTAACGTGATTAGCCTGCACTGCCAGTAAATTAGCTCGTGCAGACTCAACGGTTGCATCACCCGCATTAACTTGGCTGTGTGCATTCACCAAGTCTGACTTTGCCTTATTTAAAGCAATTTCATATTGCGAGCGATCAATTTCAAATACGGCTTGCTCGGCTTGAACTTCTTGATTGTTTTTGACTAAAACTTTGGTGATTAAACCACTAACCTTGGAGGCGACACCAACCACATAGCCTTGTACGCGGGCTTGGGTTGTATAAGGTGCAAGCCGATCGGATACTAGATACCAAACGATACTCATAAATATAACTGCAATTAAAATCAATGCGCTACGCTTTACTGAGGCAGCCGCTTCAGTTTGGTTGTCGTCTATATTGTCGGGAGCCTCTTTGGCTGCTGAAGACTCACTGCTCATGCTGACTTGTTCCTGCTGATGAATGGTTTAAGGAAAGAGGTAATTCTGCTTTGAGTAATTCGCCCCAATCACTACGCTGCTCCATGGTTTTACGGGTAGTCGAGGGAATAAGTTGCTCGATAGATGTTTCGCTCCAGCCACCACCTAAGGATTTATAGAGATCAATAATGGCGTTGATATGGCTTCCTCTATTAGCAAGCGCTTGATCGGTTTGGGTAAAAACCGCTCGTTGCGCATCAAGTACGCGCTGGAAATCGGAGTAGCCTTCACGAAACCGCGTATTCGCGAGTACTAATGCACGCTCAGATGCTTTGACTGATTGTGTTAAAATATTGATTTGTTCGTTAGTTTTAACCACGCTAATAGCCGCGTCATCAACTTCACGCGCGGCTGATAATACAGTGTCTTGATACTGCTCAATCAATTGTTGTAAACGCGCATCTTGAACCCGGATATTATTTTCAATTCTGCCGAAGTTAAATAAATTCCAAGTAAGCCCAGGCCCTATTGAAAAACTACTGTTGTTGGGGCTATCGCTGTCGGATGTGCTTGACCAGCCTATGCTACCCAATAAAGAAATAGACGGATAATAGTCAGCTTCTGCTAAACCAATCTGTGCAGATTGTGCCGCAACTTGCCACGCGGCGGAACGGATGTCAGGGCGTCGTGTTAGTAACTTTGCAGGGATGTCTGTTAGTAACAGTGTGTTCATACTAGGCAATTTACCCGGCTGCGTTTTTAATTCACTAATTACACCGGGCGGGCGGGCCAATAACGTCGCTAATGCGTTACGTGTTTTAGTAAGTGAGATCTGTAATTTTGGGATGGTTGAAAGTGTAGCTAGGTATTGAGATTTGGCTTGTTGTAAATCAAGTTCTGAATCTTGCCCTGCTAGATAAATATTTTCTGTTATTTTATAGCTTCGCTCTTGAATCTCAGCATTTTTACGGGCAATGTCAATACGCTGTTCAGTGGTTCGGTAGCTGTAATATAAAGAAACCAGCTGTGAGTTGAGCAAAACTTGGATGTTTTGCTGGTTAGCAACTGAATTAAAAAAAGCTGCGTTGGCGGACTCAATGCCGCGCTGGAATTTTCCCCAAAAATCCAGTTCCCAACCTAAATTAAAGCCTGCTTGATAGCTGGTAAAGTTATTGTCGTCACTTGGCAAAGCCCCGCCTCTGCGTTGTGTGTCAGTGGCGAGAGCGCTGCCGTTAATTTGTAAGACTTGAGGATACAAGCTGCTGTCGACGATGCTCAGTTGAGCACGGCTTTCAAGAATACGTAAGCCGGCGATACGTAAATTAATATTTTTCTTTTGACTAATCTCAATTAAATTATTGAGCGCTGCGTCATCAAACATCTGCCACCAAAAACGTAAATCGAATTCGGTTTGCATCGATGTATTATCAACTTGACCATAAAGGTCGGGCTGCCAATTTTCAAACCACTCTACTTTGGGCTCTTTATATTCAGGACCCAAGGTTGTACAAGCGGTTAACCCAAGAGTGAAGCATATAAAAATAAGTGACTTTCTAAAGCAAAGTGCTGTGGCCGGCATTATGTGATTACTTCTTAATTTTGCATGTCGGTATTAGCGGGCTGTTCATCAGAAGCATTAACCCAAGCCATAAATATTTCATAGCCTACAGCCAGCAAAACGGCACCAAGAAACAAACCAATGATACCTGATACAACCATGCCGCCGAGTGCGCCAATTAATACCACGGGCATAGGAGCATCAACGCCGCGTCCTAATAGAATTGGTTTTAAGACATTGTCAGCCAATCCCGCTACTAATAGATAAACCGTAAATATAATATTGCTGGTAGTTGATGCGTCACCACCGGTCCATAGATAAACGACGACGGGTATAGATACCAAGGCTGCGGGTAGCTGTACAACGCCTAAAATCAAAACAATAAAAGCTAAAACTCCCCCTCCAGGAACTCCGGCAAGGATGAAACCTACACCTAGTAGTAAGGCCTGAATAAAAGCCACCCCAAGTACGCCACTGGCAACTGAGCGAATTGTACCGACTGACAATTTATGTAGTTGAGTACCTTTGCTTGGGTTAGAGAAACGCTGAAAGACTTTCAGCATAGCTTGGCCGCCAGATTCGCCATAAGCCATCATAATACCTGCGATAATCAATGACCCCAAAAAGCCAAAGATAGATCCAACTGTTGCGGCACTAACAGCCACAACTTTTTTAGATGCAGTTTCTAGTTCTGGCCGCACAGATTCAACAAATTCTGGGAGATCCTTCGCGGCAGCACTCCAAGCTCCGTAGACCTTTTCACCCACTATTGGCCATTCGGAAACACTTGTTTTAGGCGGTGAAATGTCTATTTTTCCCGATTCAAACTTGGTATAGACGCTTTGTAAATGAGTGGCAAAGGACTTGCCTATCATCAATGTTGGGCCGCCTATTATTAATAATCCGATCAAAACAATCACTGTTGCCGATAAACCCTGTTTACCTTTAAGCTTTTTAGCTAATTTCAAATGTAGAGGGTAAATCGCAACGGCTAGAATTAAGGCCCATAACATTAGCCCGATAAAAGGCGTAAAAACACGCAAGCAAAGAAAGGCAACAACAGCAATCAGCCCTACGCGTATGGCAGCATCTGTAAAAACGGCGACATTTTTTTGATGAGAAGATGAATCGTCAGTTCCTGACATGGGTATTCTCCAAGGGTAGATATGATTAAACTTGATACTAAAAAAGAATTTAGGTTGTGTTGTTATTATTGATTCAATACCGTAATTTCCCTCAATCTACAATAAAAAACAGGCACTGGCAATTGCCAAGTTATTATCAATTTACCTGTTGTACAATTATTAATCATGAAACAATTATGAGTCGCCATTATTTTCTAACATACTCTGTACTCTGCTTATCACCGTTTCACTATACCTATAGAACAGTCTTTCAAACAGCTCCGTTCTATCTAGGGCAGTTGACTCATTATTAAGGGGATTATTTGTCGGATTCAACCTGTCTCTAGTATAGCTCTCAAGTCAAAAATGAATATTATCCTCTTTAATAAATATACCTCCTCGTTTGTATTTATTTAATAACCCTCTGTACTTGTTTTGTTGGGTGTTCGGTGCATACTTCTTAAGTACCTTAAATATTACAGGAATAAGTCTGTGCAAGCCGAGCAGGTCGAGGTTTCAAGTTTTCTTTCCCGGTTTCGTCCCTTTGACGAACTGCCTGTCGACGCACGTAATGTGTTGGCGCAATCAATAGAAATCGCTTACTTTCGAGCAGGATCCGAAATTGTACGTTTTCGCGAGCCTATTGAAGATTTATATGTCGTACGTAGTGGTTCTGTAGAAGTATTTCGCCGCAACGGAGAGCTTCATAATCGTTTGGCCGAAGGAGGTATTTTTGGCCAAATGGGATTGTTGATGAACGGCAAAGTGCGTTTTCCCGTAAAAGCGCTCGATGATACCCTGGTGTACTGCATTCCAGATGAGCTATTCAAAGATTATTGCGCTGAATATGATGATTTTGCGGATTATTTTGAGGCTGATGAAACCGGTATTTTAAGGGATACCATATCACGCACAGTGGAATTGAGTGATCTAACTACGGTTAAAGTAAATACAATTTTAACGAGACCACCTGTTATAGCGTCACCTAATTTGACGGTTCAAGAAGCAGCCAAGTATATGGGTGAACAAGACGTATCCTTTTTATTGGTCTGTACGACAAGCCGACTCTCCAGCGAAGCAAAACTAGAGTTGAAAGGGATTTTGACCGATCATCATTTACGGCAAAGTATTGTTGCTGATGGGTTGCCGTTAACCACACCTATCAGTGACGTAATGTCATTAGATTTTAAAGTGCTAGATTCTAAAGCCTACATGTTTGAATCCATGCTTATGATGCTGAGGTTTAATCTGCAGCAACTTCCTATTATACATCGAGACGAACCCATTGGCGCGCTAACCCTTTCTGATATTCTCAGGCATGAATCACAAAGTAGCTTATTGTTCGTTAAAGGGATTTTTGCGCAACACTCAGTAAAAGACCTAAGGCTTTATGCAAAACAATTACCTTTCGTATATGTGCGTATGGTAAATGAAGACGCTAATTCACATATGATAGGTACTGCTATGGCGGTGATTGGTAGGTCAATTAAGCAGCACCTGTTGAGCCTTGCAGAAGAAGAGCTTGGTAAACCACCTGTCCCCTATTGTTATCTTGCGTTAGGGTCTATGGCAAGAGATGAACAGTTATTGGTTACAGATCAAGATAATGCCCTGCTTTTAGATAACGACTATAGACCGAAAGATCATGAAGAATATTTTATTAAGCTAGCAAAATTTGTCTGTGATGGCCTCGCTGCATGCGGGTATGCGTATTGCTCTGGCGATATTATGGCAACCAACCCTCAGTGGCGTAAAACCTTTACACAATGGCAGGAATGCTTTGCGCACTGGATAGACAACCCTGAGCCGCAAGCCTTGTTAAATAGTAGTATTTTCTTTGACTTAGATGGTGTTTGGGGCGAAACAAAGCTAGCAGATACTTTAAAGACATTTATAGCGCAACGCACAAAAAATAACGATCGATTTTTAGCAAGCCTTGCTCGCAATGCGCTAAGCAGAACGCCGCCACTTGGATTTTTTAAGAATTTTGTGATGGAGCCTGATGGCCGGCATGGCCAATCGATTAACCTTAAACGCCGTGGAACTGCGCCGTTGAGTGATGTGATACGTGTACATGCTTTGGCCGTTGGCTCCGACTCTCAAAACTCCTTCGAAAGGTTAGACGATATTATCGAAGCTGGAATACTGCCAGATGGAAAAGGACGTGAATTGAGTGATGCGTTAGAATACATATCCATGGTGCGTATTCGTCATCAGTCTCATGATATAGAGCATAATGAAACCCCTGATAACACGATTAACCCAAAGCATTTATCCACTTTTGAAAAACGAAACTTGAGAGAGGCTTTCCAAATTTTAGATAAGGCACAACAGTTTCTAAAGTATCGATACCCTTCTCAGAGTTCTTTAAAGTGATCACAGTTCCCTCGCCATTAGCGTGGCAAGATTATTACTCCGAGCAATCTCGGCGTTGCAAAGACTTGCGATTAAAAAAATTTTTTGAGGCCGGCGTAATTGAGCCAGAAACGCCGTTAAATGAAGTGCCTTTCGTTGCGCTTGATTTTGAAACGACGGGCTTGAATCCGCAGGAGCACGGCATCGTGAGTGCGGGGATGGTGCCGTTCACTTTAGCTCGAATTCGTTGTCGAAAAGCTAGTCACTTTATAGTAAAACCTCGCCAAACGCTTTTATCTGAGTCGGTAACGATACACGGCATTACTCATTCCGATGTGCAATCAGCACCTGATCTCGATGATGTTCTGCATGACTTCCTGCCCAAATTAGCAAAAAAGATTGTGGTGGTGCATTATCGACAAATCGAACGAAATTTTTTAAATTTAGCGTTGTTAACGCGTATTCAAGAACAGTTGTTTTTTCCAGTAGTTGATACGATGGTGTTAGAGCAAAAAATACTGCGAAAGCAACGAAGTGTTATTTCGAGCTTGCTAGGGCGGCGTTCGACTTTGTCTTTACGCTTACCAGACATACGCGAGCGCTATGGTTTACCACGCTATCATCTGCACCATGCTATGACGGATGCCTTAGCAACGGCTGAACTACTGCAAGCACAGGTCGCGCACCATGTTGATGAAAAGACACCGATATCCCAACTATGGTGTTAAGTTTATGTATGTTGAGGCAATAAAAAAGCCCATACGCATAAACCTATGGGCTTTTAGGTTCTAATGACCTAGGTTTAACGTGGTTCGGTTCTAAGACCCATAATTAAGCTTACACACATAACTAATAATACGAGAGTGAATGGCAGACCGGTAGAAATTGCCCCTGCTTGTAATGCTTGAATCGCCTCTGTTCCACCAATCCACAATAACGCAGCGGCAATTGCGCCCTCAGTTGTGGCCCAAAAAACTCGCTGTGGAACAGGAGCATCAACCTTTCCGCCAGCCGTAATGCTGTCTATAACAAGTGACCCTGAATCAGACGATGTGATGAAAAACACCAAGACTAATACAATGGCTATCCCAGAAAGAACTGAGCCAAAAGGCAGTTCATCAAACATTTGAAACATCGCAAGTGGTACTTGTGTTAAGCCTTCTGTGCCAAGAGCACCAATACCCTGAATCACCTGTTCAATAGCTATGCCACCATAAACGGACATCCAAATAATGGTCACACTTGTCGGGATTAAAAGTACCGCAGTGATAAATTCACGGATGGTGCGGCCTTTAGATATTCTCGCAATGAACATGCCTACGAATGGGGACCATGAGATCCACCACGCCCAATAAAATACTGTCCACCCCTGAAACCATGCTTCATCTTCACGACCATGAGGATTACTCAACGGAATAATGTTTTCGACATAAGCCATGAATGTAGTAGGAATATTGCCCATCGCAACGGCAAAGCCAACCAATGCCACAAATATCAGCAATACCATTGCGATAATCATGTTGATATTACTAAGTAGCTTCACACCGCCTTCTAGCCCACGCACAACAGAACCGATAGCTAATAATGTTACGCCAACAATGACTGCTATCTGTAATCCAACGCCATCTTCGAGGCCAAATACATGATTAATACCAGCGGCTGCTTGTTGAGCCCCTAAGCCTAGTGAGGTTGCTAAACCGAAAAGCGTGGCTAGCACAGCTAAGATATCGACGATATGTCCAGGCCAGCCCCAAGTACGATCACCTAAAATAGGATAAAAGACTGAACGAATAGATAAAGGAAGTCCTTTATTATACGTAAAAAAAGCGAGCGATAAGGCAACAACCGCATAGATCGCCCAAGGGTGTAAACCCCAGTGATACATCGTTGCGCCTAGTGCGAGACGTGCAGCTTCAGGCGTATTAGCTTCAACACCAAGCGGTGTTTCATACCAACCCGTGTAGTAAGCTACTGGCTCGGCAACTCCCCAAAACATCAAACCTATGCCCATTCCTGCAGCAAACAACATCGCAAACCATGAGATGGTTGAGTGCTCCGGCATAGCAGTATCACCGCCGAGACGAATTTTCCCGTATGGGGAAATGACAAGCCCAAGGCAAAATAGTACAAATATATTTGCGGACCACATAAAGAAAGCATCGAAGGCTCCAATAATGTCCCACTTTAAACCGTCTAACGACGCTTTGGCTGTGGTAGGGTCCATTACCAATATTGTGACTAAAAAGATGAGAATTAGACCGGCACTTGTACCGAATACGGGGTTGTGGATATCAAAGCCCCAGCGCTGAATGTTATTTTGACCAACGGTATAGTCAGTGCTGTGAATACTGTATTTATCTTTTGAGTTTGGCATGCTGCCCTCTATTGAGTTATATACCTTTAAACATAGGAGTTATATGGAGGGCTGCAAGTTTTCGGATAAAAATATCAAAATTAGCAACCTAGATTGCCTCAAAGTGTTTGGTCAAAATTGATGTTATAACGATTGTGAACGGTTCATAGATGACCACCATATTACCTGGCGCCTTAATAATCCAAATTTAATATCTTTACGCCTGAATCACCAATCGACCCTAAATACAAATCGCCTTGATATTCCGTCACGCTAGTCAGCATAAAAGCATGCTCTCCATTTGGATCTTGAATACTCTTAATAATTTCTCCACGATGATTTAACTCTACAAGAAAACCATACTTAATAGGTTTGGGTGCTGGTAAAAAATCATCAGGTAAGCGCATTAGAACTTTTCTCAAAAATGGGTTGGATTGTAAGTATTCTACTTCAGGGTTTCGAGGCGCAGATAAAGCCAACCAATAGGAACCACTTTTGCTATGAGAAATATTATTTGGAAAGCCTGGAAGGTTGTTTGCAAATATTGATATTTTACCTTTAGAACTGCCATTAATTTCAATACGCAAGACTCGATAAGTCATCATTTCGCTGACTAAAACGGCTTCACCATCTGCACTCATACTGATGCCATTAGGAAAAAATAAGTTCTCATATATCACTTCTAATTTTTTTGAATGAGGATCATAAGAAAACAACCGCCCTAATGGTCTGCCATCCAGAAATGAATTCAATACGTAGTCATCTTCAATGCCGTAATTTTTAGATGAATCGACAAAATAAATAATACCATTGTCTGCGACCACTAGATCGTCTACAAATTTAAACGGCACTCCATTGATAGAGGATGTTAGGACTTATATTTCTTTATTGCTGTTAATAGATAACAGCCCTTTTTTAGCGTCTGCCACAATCAAATCACCTTGATTATTGAAAGCCAAACCTAGTGGACGACCTCCAGTATTTACCCAGTTCTCGCTGAGGTTTGATTGCGCCTTGCGTCGTATTATCTGGCCATTTTGTAATCCAGAGTACATACGCCCTCTTTTATCGAAAGCAACATCTTCAGGCCCTAAACCTGTCTGAGTAGTTATAACGTTTTCAAAGCCCGATTTAGACTCTAATATTCCCTCAAGAAGCGGTGCAGGTTCAGGTACAAACTTTGGTGGTTCAAACCCTACGGGCCAGAATAGAAAATACAAAACCAATAAGGATGTAATTAATAAGATGAACTGAGGTACAGTTTTTTTTAACATTTGGAATTTCTCGATTTTTATTCGTCTTCCGCAAAAGTTATCAGCATTATCTACAAGTAGAATTACTGATAAAATTCATGGGTATAGTTAGCATTTTTGTTTTGAGCAAATAACTAAACTGGAGTAATGGTGCTTGTTAACCACGAGTTATAGGCTCAGAAATTAGGGAGGTCAAAATAAGGCCAATCATTCGCCCTAAAATTATTTGGCAAGCGAAAATTTGTTGAATACATTGACTGTTTAGCGGGAGCTTCGGTTTGTTGGGGTGTTGCCTGTAATGTGTGAAAATTCCGTACACCAATTTTTTGTGAAACAACATCTAAACACTGACAATAGGAGAGCGTTTGAGTCGTCTTTTTTAGGCGCTTAGCCTGAGATTTTATATGTCTGATTGTTGAGTGATCCATAACTAACTCCGTCATTAAATTATCTCAATGGCCCACTCCGGAGATTTTCGGATGTTAAAATAGTTATTTACTTCTCAACACAAGAAGTGTGATAAAAATGAGTAATACACTGAGTGCTTTGCCAATGTGGGCGGCAGGTATTTACTTAAAACCTAAGCCAACTATAAATTGTGGATTAGTAAAGATCAAGTTCTGCGTTAGTTGGACTGACAAACTGTGGTTTTCATTCTTGTATATCACAGTACATAAGTTTTGCGTTACAGCCATAGCTTTTGCAAATCTGTACGTTAACTATTTCACTAAAGCCTAAACTCGACCAAAAGCCGTCGGAGTTCTGAACTGCCACTAGGAGCACCTTTTGAAATTGTTTTGTTTGGGCGCAATTAAGGAGTTTCATTGCAAGCTGTTTGCCTACCCCCACTCCTCTAGCATTATTCGAAACAGCTAAATCATGGAGAAATAAAATTGTACCAAATGAATCTTTCGGCAATTCTTCAAATAACTTTGGTGGCTCATTACTACTCCATGCATGAGCAAGCAAGTAACCTTGAATTTCTTGATTCTCTGATTGAAATGTAAAACAGGTTTCAGGTGAAGCAATCCATTTACTTTTAAGTACATGCAATTCTTCTGGAGGAACACTTGTATATGCTTCCTCTTGTATACTAAAAATCCCACTCCATGAGTCTTCTGATATTTCAGTTATAAACATTGAACTGTTCTCGATATGGCACGACGCCATAGTAAATAGAATTAAATTTTTTACCACCACACATCGATTATGAACGTATTAGTATTATATTACTGTCATTCCTTTTTTATGAGCCCATTTATATATAAATATAGTGTGCGATGTACATTAATAGGTTAGTTTAATGTCCGTAGCTATTTTCATTGCCAGCCCCCTAAAAAGTATTAACTAAAATAAACTTTCGGGCATTACTTGCGTGAATAATGGATACGAACAAGGTTTTCAGCATCAGCCATCAACG
>Ga0209825_1000620_pt1 | contig 23500 bp, 22 predicted proteins | sample EN8Hudsemesocosm_FD_184631 | JGI IMG/M metagenome (GOLD analysis project Ga0209825, IMG submission 184631) | Methane-oxidizing microbial communities from mesocosms in the Hudson Canyon - EN8B Hudson Canyon (SPAdes) (version 2) | ecosystem: Environmental > Aquatic > Marine > Cold seeps | place...
AAAAAACAACCTAAAAACCTGTCAAGGGTTATTTGATATTTTTTACATCATTTTGTACGAAAACTATATTTTACAATCAGCTGAAAACTAGTTGTAGCAAGGGATGCAGTTTGAGCGAGATTAGCTGATTTTACAGTTACTGAATAAGCGTAAGCAAAGATTCCCCATGATGCCCGCTTATTTGATTCCTCATGTAAATTAAGAGGAGTATTTTAGGCTTTATTGCTACCTTGGGGTACTGATATGCCCGTAAGGGCGTATCAGTATGGTGAAAAACCAACTAGAGTAAGTCAAAAGCTCTGAAACTGAAAGTAACTGCGTCATTGTGATATGAGGTGGGGGTTTACTGGAAATGAATAGTCAGTCTGTAGGATGACGGTTCCATTTCGGTTTTATGTGGTGATGGGCCTTCCGGTCTATGGCGAAGCCTGAAAAGCATGATTCGGGCTAGCGTTGGCGGTAAAAGTGTTGACACATCAGCTCACCTAATCCTTCAACTAGCCAAGGAAATAATGTGTCTTGAATATTCAGCCATGCTTGTGCTAATCTGTTGTGCAACTTACTCATTTATCGATACTTTTAGATTGTTTTGTCACTTCCTATTTTATCATTTATGAGTAAGTTTTTTATTTTTAGCTATTCAAGCTAGAAATTCATTCGCTTTAACGAGTTTTGCAAGAGGCTCATAAGTTTTGTTATATTTAAGAAGCTTAATGATTACTTTGTAAAATGTTTTTGTGAATGTAATTGTTTATCCAAGTAACAGGAAATTAAATGGTCAAGATTAAGAGTGTAGTATTTTTTTTAGCCTTTACAGGAATAATGATATTTTCTGTTGGCAGTAGTTATGCAGAAAAAAAGAGCTATAAAGTAAATCCTGGCGATATTATTGAAATTAATGTCTGGAAAGAAGAGGGCATGCTACTAGAAGTTTTAGTTAGACCAGATGGGGGAATATCATTTCCTTTAGTGGGTGATTTAACCGTACAAAATTTAAGCTTAGTCGATATTGAAAAAGCAGTGACTGAAAAGTTAAGTCAATATTTATCTGACCCTGTAGTAACTGTTTCGGCTAAGCAGTTATTAGGCAATAAAATATATGTGATTGGTCAGGTGAATAAACCTGGTGAATACATTGTTAATAAGTATGTTGATGTAATGCAAGTGCTTAGCATGGCAGGTGGAATGACACCTTTTGCGGCAGTAAATAATATTATTATTCTTCGTAGAGATGCTTCAGGAAAGCAGCAAGCGATAAAATTTGAATATGGCGAATTAGCAAATGGTGAAATGTTAGAACAAAATATTATGATGCAAGCAGGTGATGTGGTTGTAGTACCTTAATGGGTGGTTATTCTTGGGTGAATAATATAAGACTAACCAAATCATATGAAATATAGTTTTTTTAAAAAACAATCAGGCTTTTATCTATCTTTAGTGTTTCTAGCTGGGTCAGTAGATTCAGTTGTAGCAAAAGAAATATATTTTAAGCCATCCATTGGTATTCAAACTGAATATGATGATAATAAAAGGTTAAAGACAGATAGGTTTGATGCTATTGATAAGTCTGCTTATGGCGTTATAACTAGAGTAAATGCAATCGTAGGTGTGCGTTCTGATCGATATGATGTGGCCATTGATAATCAATTCATTCTTAATCGATATAAAAGTGATTTTGATTTAGACAGTGACGATTTTAATTTTAATTTATCTTCAGATTATCAATTAACAGAAAAACATCAATTTGGTTTGAGTGCAAGTTTTAAAAGAGATACAACATTAACGAGTGAACTTGGTGACCTTGCTCTTGGTGCTGGTTTAGTCCAAGACAATGTAAGGCATGAACAGTGGTCTATTTCACCCACTTGGAGTTATTCTTTATCTAATACTCAATTTATACAAGCTAGTTATGAACATTCAGAACATATGTATGCAGAATCTGAACTAAGCTCTTTTGCTGATTACACTATTGATATGTTTTCAGCTAGTTTTACACAGCAATGGACCCCCTTATGGAGTAATTTCTTAAGTTTTTCAGCGATGTCTTTTAAAGTACCTGAAAGGATAGTGCGTAATTTTGAAAGTAGTACAGAGACGACAGAATATAGTATAAATATTGGCGCGCAGTATCAAATATCACCAACATGGTCGGCATCAGCAACGGTTGGTGAGCGATTTACGACAACAGAAGTAGAGCAAGCGATAAATGTAGATGGTTTTAGTTTTGATTTGGGAGCAACATCAAATGATGTGCAGGGATTTATATTCTCATTCGAGTTAGATAAGCAATTTGAAGTAGGAAATGCAAATATAAGTTACTCACGATCGACAAATCCACAAGGGCAAGGTCAGTTGGAAGTGAGAGATACTGTAAATGCTAGTTTTAACCATAGTTTTACCCAAAAATTAAAACTGTCGTTAAACGGTAGTTTAAATAAAATCACAATTTCAGGGCGCGAAGATGATAACAATGGTAGAACTTATTTTGATATTAGGCCTACTATTAGATGGAGTTTTGATAAGCAGTTAAACTTAACAGCAGGATATAGATATAGAGCGCAGAGTTATGAGCGTGATGACGAAGAAGCTATTTCAAATTCAGTGACACTAAACTTTAATTATCGTTGGGATAAAGTTTCGACTCAGCAGTATTGAAAACAGCGATAAAAATAACAATTTAGATTTATAGAGGGTATGTGGTGGAAGATCAAGACGAAAAAGGGATGCAGGATTATCTCGATATATTAAAACGAAATAAAAACAAAATGTTAATTATTGGTTTTGTTGCCTTTTTTTTAACAGTTATCATTGCCGTTAAATGGCCTGCTACATACAAATCAACAGCAACGATTTTAATCGAACAGCAAGAGATTCCACAAGACTTAGTACGCTCAACGGTTACTAGTTATGCAGATCAACGAATTCAAATAATTAGTCAGCGAGTAATGAGCTCGATGAACCTGAAAAAGATTGTCGATAAGTTTGAACTGTATAAGGAGGAACAAAAAACAGACCCTATCAGTATTGTTTTAGAAGATATGAGGGAAGATATTAGTTTAGAAATGGTTAGTGCTGATGTGATTGACCCTGTTAGTGGCCGACCTACCCAAGCAACTATTGCATTTACTCTTTCATTTGAAAATGAATCAGCAAGGAAAGCACAGCAAGTTGCTAATAAATTAGTTAATTTATACTTGAATGAGAACTTAAAAAGGCGCTCAGAAATTGCTACTGAAGCAACCAGCTTTTTAGCCATTGAATCTAAAAAGTTAAGTGAATTAATGGATGTTTTAGAAAAAAAATTAGCAACATTTAAAGAAGAAAATGAAGGCAGTTTGCCAGAGTTACAGGCTTTAAATGTGCAAATGATGGATAGAACAGAGCAACAGTTAATGGAAACTAATCGTCAGCTTGCAGCCGCAAATGACAGAATCGTATTTTTAGAAGCTGAATTGTCACAGATAGAACCAAATATGACCACTTTTTCAGAAACAGGTCAAAGAATATATGGCTCTAGAGATAGACTTAAAACATTAGAATCACAATTAGTGACTTTAAAATCTAAGTATGGAGCTAATCACCCTGATTTAATTAAAATGCAAAAGGAAATAGCCTCATTAGAAAATGAAGTGGGTGGGGTAGATAAGTTAGAGCTAGTTAAACAGTTAAAAGGTAAACAAGCAGAATTGACTTTACTATCTGATCGGTATTCTTCAGGACATCCTGATGTAAAAAACCTTAAGCAGCAAATTACAAGCTTAGAAGATGCAATAAATCAGCCCTTTAAGGCTAAAAAGGCCATTAATGCGAGACCTGATAATCCAGCCTATATTCAATTGTTAGCCCAGTTAAACGTTGCAAAAGTTGAACGCTCTACAACATTAGAGTTAAAAAATAAATTGCTTACTAAGCTGGATAAATTTGAACAAGACTTATTAAAAGCGCCTCAAGTAGAAAGGAAGTATTTGGAAATTACTCGGGAATATGACAATACTTTATTAAAATATCGTGAAGTTAAAGCCAAGCAAATGTCAGCAGATATGGCACAAGCAATGGAAAAAGACCGTAAGGCTGAAAGGTTTTCATTAATTGAACCGCCTATTTTACCAGAAGAGCCATTTAAGCCGAATCGTAAAGCCATTGTATTTTTAGGCTTTATTTTATCTTTAGGGCTAGCTGTTGGCTTTGCTATTGTTAAAGAAACATTAAACTCAGCTATTTATGGAGCAAGAGGTATTAAAGCTGTAATAGGTGAGGCACCACTGGTTGTTATTCCGTATATTGAAAATGATGAAGATATTATTGCAAGTAAAAAGCTGAAAATAAAAGTTTTATCTTTTTCAATAGCAGGGGGCGTTCTTTGTATTATCGGCTTTCACTTCTTTATTATGCCGTTAGATGTTCTATGGTACGTGCTTTTTAGAAAAGTAGGACTTAATCAAGTAGGCTAGTATTTTCTGCTTGATTTATTCTAACATTTGGAAGTGGGGCTTTAGTCTCGTCTAAACCTTCTCTTCCTGAACTGATTTAGCAATATAAAAATAAAATATAAAATGGAACGTATTAAAAAAGCTTTAGAAAAAGCACAGCAGCAAAGGCAAGAAACAGAAGTGCAACAAGTTTCTAGTCATAAAACTGCTGGCGTAGCTAAAAAAACCGAGCAGATTAAATACTCAAATACACGAAATATAGAGATTTCTGAAACAGTATTAAAAAAGAATAGAATTATTGCAGGATTAGATGATGATCCTAGATCTGATTTATATAAAATACTTAGAACCAAAGTATTGCAAAAAATGCAGGCTAATAAAGGTAATGTGCTGGCTATTACAAGTCCAAATAGAGGTGAAGGTAAATCAATAACAGCAATCAATTTAGCGATAAGCATTGCGATGGATGCAAACTATTCAGTGTTATTAGTTGATTTAGACTTAAGGCGGCCAAGTATTCATAGTTACCTAGGTATATCTGCTGAACTTGGTTTAAGTGATTATTTTTCAGGTGATAAAACTATATCAGAGCTATTGGTTCATCCTGGATTGGAAAAAATGGTGGTTTTACCTGCGGGACGAGCAATAAAAAGATCTTCTGATCTTCTGTCTATGCCAAAAATGTTGGAATTGGCAAGCGAGTTAAAGCAACGCTACCCCGACAGAATTGTAGTGGTAGATTTACCACCACTTTTACAAACAGATGATGCCATGATTTATATGCCGAATGTGGATGCCTGTATGCTGGTAGTCGCAGAAGGCGAAAGTAGTGAGGATGATGTTAAGCAAAGCATTGTAATGATTGATGAAAAGAAATATATAGGGACAGTTCTTAATAAGTCGGCTGAAGATAACTCAGCAAATGACGAGTATTAGAAAGTATGTATCAATCATTTTATGGATTTAAAGAAAAGCCCTTTACTCTGACACCTGATCCAGCTTTTTTATATTTAAGCAAACAGCATGAAATGGCTTTAACCATGTTGAATTATGGTTTACAAAGTGAAGCGGGTATTTCCGTCATTACTGGTGAAGTGGGTGCTGGTAAAACTACGTTGATTAGAGAAATGTTAGATAATCTGGAGGAAAATTCAGAAGTTGGGCTTATCTCAAATGCACATAGTAGCTTTGGCGATCTACTGCAGTGGGTATTAATGGCATTTAATATCACCACTGAAGCTAAAGATAAAGCAGAACGATATCAAGTGTTAATGGATTTCTTAATTAGTAATTATGCTAATAATAAGAAAACTATATTAATAATAGATGAAGCCCAAAATATGGATGCAGACACACTAGAAGAGCTGCGTTTAATCTCAAATATCAATGCAGATAAACATCTAGTTTTGCAGTTAATATTAGTGGGTCAGCCAGAGTTGTTAGCGTTAATGCAACGCCATGAATTAAGGCAGTTAGCCCAGCGAGTATCTATAGATTATAAACTTAAAGCACTAGGTTATAAAGAAACGGTTGCTTATATTAAACATCGTTTAGTTGTTGCAGGTGGGCACGAAGATATTATCGACAAATATGCAATTGCAGCTATTTTTTATCACAGTGGTGGAATTCCAAGGTTGATTAATACTTTAAGTGATTTTGCATTAGTGTTTGGGTTTTCTGAGGGCTTAAAGCAAATCAATCTTGATATTATGTTAGATGTAATCAAAGGAAAGCAAGAAGGTGGTATATTTCCCATGATTAAACAAGAAAACAAAGAACAAGGAAAAGTTAGACAATTGGTTATGCAACAAAAAAATATTGATATTCAACCTGCTTCAAATGGAGAAGATGAGGATGAATTAAATGAGTTGTAGTTAACAAATTGTAGAGCGGACTTCAGTCCGCTATAGATAATGCAGAAAAATACTTCTATTTTATTGCTTCTGCTAAGATGTTTTCTGTAGTGACAGAGGAAATATAAATGACTATTATTGAAATTTAAAAAATGAGTGTTCTTGAACGGTTTCAAATAATGGAGGCATTGTGGGAATCACTCACTTGTGAACCAGCTGGAATTAAATCACATTCATGGCATGAAGATATACTCTCTGATAGAAAAGAAAAAATAGAAAGAGGTGATGCCGGTTTTATATCCCTAGAAGAATTAAAATCAAAGCATGGAAAATGAATATTTAGATATTATCAGAGGCAGAAACTGACTATGAAGATGGGAAAATTTTCTATGAAAGCAAAGAGTAAGGTGTCGGTGAGTATTTCTGGGATTCTCTTCTATCGGATATTGAGTCTTTAGTTATATATGCTGGAGTCCATTCCAAAGTGTATGGTTATTACCGAATGTCTTCAAAGAGGTTTCCATATTCAATTTATTGCGATTTAAATAACAATACTGCATATGTTATTGCTGTATTACCAGAGCGAAAAAACCAAAATTGGGTGCGTAGTAAATTGGGTGAAAAAATCTAACGACTGGTACGGCTGACAGCTGGTAGTACCGTTTGTTTTCGGAGGTCTCGCTCTAAAGCTCTCTCTTGATGAAGGGTTGGGAGAGGAGAAATTAAAATACTCTTGTTCTTTTTGCTCTAAGAAAAATAAATAAAAAAGAGAGATGCTTGAGATCTCCAGAACTAAGATTTATATTTGAAAATCACGCTGAATAGTTTTCATTTTTTAACAATCTGTGGCTTGTATATAGCCATATTAAATAAACAGTAAGTACTTATTAGAAAAAGGTAATAATCGATGATTCCTGTAATTATGTCTGGTGGAAGTGGTACACGCTTATGGCCGCTATCAAGAAAACATAAACCTAAGCAGTTTCTTGCTTTATTTGGTGAGAACACGATGTTTCAAGAAACTTTGCATCGTTTAGAAGGCTTGGGAGATATTAAACCTCCAATTGTGGTTTGTAATAATGATCATCGATTTATGGTGGCGGAACAATCCCAAGAGTTGGATATTAAAAACCCTACTATTTTATTAGAACCATTTGGACGTAATACCGCACCGGCATTAGCTATTGCAGCGTTACAAGCATCTCTAAAAGGTGAAGATCCAGTTTTGTTAGTGTTAGCGGCTGATCATGTGATTGATGATGTAGCTGTTTTTCATCAAGCAATAGCCAAAGCTCAAGTTGAAGCCGAAAAAGGATTGTTAGTAACTTTTGGCATAGTACCTACCTCGCCTAATACAGGGTATGGCTATATTAGAGCTAATGAAAAAAATACCGTTAGTAAAGTAAAAGCTTTTGTAGAAAAGCCTGATTTAGCGACAGCTAAAGACTATGTCGCCTCTGGTGATTATTATTGGAATAGTGGCATGTTTATGTTTAAAGCCTCTACTTTAATTACCGAATTAGAAAAGTTCTCACCAGAAATCCTTAAAAGTTGCCAACAAGCACTAAGTAAAGGACAGAGAGATTTAGATTTTATTCGTTTGGACAGTGATGAATTTAAAGCCTGCCCAGCAGATTCAATAGATTATGCTGTGATGGAACAAACAGATAAAGCTGTTGTTGTACCCCTAGATGCAGGTTGGAATGATGTCGGGTCATGGTCGTCTTTGTGGGAATGCGATAAGCAAGATGATGATAAAAACGTTTTGCACGGCGATGTAATGATTGATGATGTTAAAAACTCATACGTGCGTAGTGATCATCGGTTGGTTTCAGTATTAGGTCTAGACGATGTTGTTGTTGTCGAAACGGCTGATGCAATCATGGTTGCAAGTAAAGATAGCGCCCAGAATGTAAAAACAATTGTAAATAACTTAACTAAAGCAAACAGATCTGAATCAGAAAACCACCGATTATGTTATCGCCCATGGGGATGTTATGATTGTATTGATGTGGGTGAGCGATTTCAAGTAAAGCATATTACTGTTAACCCAGGCGCGTCCCTATCATTACAATTACATTATCATCGTGCTGAGCATTGGGTAGTGGTTACAGGCTCAGCAGAAGTGACTTGTGACGATAAAGTAATGTTACTCTCTGAAAATGAATCAACTTATATACCTTTAGGCAAAAAACATCGTCTACATAACCCAGGTAGAGTGCCTTTAGAAATAATTGAAGTACAGTCAGGCAGTTATTTAGGTGAAGATGATATTGTACGTTTTGATGACAACTATCGCCGTAATTAGTATTCAGGATAATATATTGTTTCTATAGGTGGGAGGGGCCTTTGGCCGCGATCGAGCTAAAATAAAGAGCAATATAGAATGGCGTGCAGTATTTTAGAGACTGTGAAAGTATTAGCTTTTAGCTCCCCTCTTTGGAAAAGAGGGGTTGGGGGAGATTTTATTATAAAGCTAAGGGGTTTAATATCAATACGTTACCTTTTTATAAAATCCCCCTCTATCCCCCTTTTCCAAAGGGGGAGGTCAAAAACAGAATACTTTCACAGTCTCTTTAGCCTGCATTTTAAAACTATGAAAGCAGGCTAAAGCATTGCGCCCCAACGGCTAAACCCTTAATGTATTAAATGAACAAATGAAAATTAATATCAACGAACTTATGACACGCAGTGGCGTGCAATTTGGTACCAGTGGCGTTAGAGGTCTTGTAAAAGACATGACAGATGAAGTTTGCTGGATATACGTCAGCGCATTTTTACAGTACCTAAGAGATAATAAACAGATAAATAAAGGCTCAAAAATAGGAATAGCAGGTGACTTACGACCTAGCACGTTAAGAATTATGACAGCAGTCGCGGATGCCTGTATTGAGCAAGAGTATATTCCTGTTAACTATGGAAGCATACCATCGCCAGCTATTGCCCTTTTTGGTATAGCTCAGAAAATCCCCACTGTTATGATTACAGGTAGTCACATACCTGATAATCGAAATGGTATTAAGTTTAATACCGCCTTTGGTGAAATTTTAAAAGCAGATGAAGAAGGAATAAGAGAACAACAAGTAGAAGTTCTGCAAAATAACTTCTCAGAAGAAGGTAGCTTTAAACAACAAAAGCAATTGCCAGAAATAAATTATGATGCAGATAAGCATTACATCCAGCGGTTTACTGACTTCTTATCGACAGACTGCTTACAAGGAAAGAAGATAGGGCTATATGAACATTCATCAGTATCAAGAGATTGCTTTAAAACTATTCTAGAAAAACTGGGTGCTACAGTCACATCATTAGGGCGTTCTGACATTTTTATTTCAGTAGATACTGAAGCGATTCGACCAGAAGATGTTGTTTTAGCCAAACAATGGACTGAGCAATATAATTTTGACTGCATTATCTCAACAGATGGGGATGGCGATAGGCCGCTTATCAGTGATGAAAATGGAAACTGGTTACGGGGTGATATAGCTGGAGTACTATGTGCTCACTATTTAGGCGTAGAAAATATTGTTACTCCAGTAAGTAGTAACTCTGTTGTAGAAAAATGTAACTATTTTAAGCAAATTATAAGAACTAAAATAGGCTCCCCTTTTGTTATTGAAGCGATGCAACAGCTTAGTAAAAATAAGGAAGAAGGAGTCGTTGGCTATGAAGCTAATGGTGGTTTTTTACAGCAACAGCCTATTACACAAAATAATAAAACACTATTACCCTTACCGACACGAGATGCGGTGATTGTTCCTATAGCCGTGTTGTTACTGGCAAATCAGCAACAAATGAAAATTTCTGAATTACTGAATACATTGCCCCAACGTTATACATTTAGTGATAAATTAAAAGACTTTCCAACAGCCTTAAGCCAGAAAATCTTAGCAACGATGGTGCAAGGTAATCTTGAAGCTAATTTAACACAAATAAATACATACTTCGGAAACATGGGAAATGCCGTTTCTATTGATACAACAGATGGAATACGAATCACATTTAATAGCGATGAAATTATACATATACGAGCATCAGGTAATGCACCAGAACTACGTTGTTATACTGAAGCAAAGAGTGTAAAACGAGCTGAAGATATGAATAAACAATGTGTTGAAATAATGAAAAAGTGGCTAGTGGATTAAATTTTGTAGAGCGGACTTCAGTCCGCCATAAAGGCAGTATTTATAAATTATTGCGGACTAAAGTCCGCTCTACATTATTATTTATAACCATGTAAAACATTATTAAAAGAAAATAAGAGAATAGAATGACAAAGAGAGCACTGATTACAGGAATTACAGGACAAGATGGCTCTTATTTGGCCGAACTCCTATTAGAAAAAGGCTATGATGTTCATGGCATTAAACGTAGAGCATCATCATTTAATACAGAGCGCATCGATCATATTTATCAAGACCCTCATACTGATAACTCTAAATTTCACCTTCATTATGGTGACTTAACAGACAGTTCAAACTTAACAAGAATCCTAAAAGAGATAGAACCAGATGAAGTCTACAACCTAGGTGCTCAATCTCATGTGGCCGTTTCATTTGAAGCGCCTGAATATACAGCCGATGTAGATGCAATTGGAACATTAAGGTTATTAGAGGCTATTCGTTTTTTAGGCATGGAAAAAACCACTCGTTTTTATCAAGCCTCAACCTCTGAATTATTTGGGGAAGTACAAGAAACACCTCAAAAAGAAACTACCCCATTTTATCCACGCTCACCCTATGCAGTCGCAAAAATGTATGCCTATTGGATCACAGTAAATTATCGTGAATCATATGGTATGTATGCTTGTAACGGCATACTGTTTAATCATGAGTCACCTCGAAGAGGAGAAACTTTTGTAACCCGTAAAATTACAAGAGCCATTGCCAATATTTCACAAGGCTTAGAAGATTGTCTTTATTTAGGTAATATGGATGCATTACGTGATTGGGGACATGCAAAAGACTACGTCAGAATGCAATGGATGATGTTACAGCAAGAAAAACCAGATGATTTTGTTATAGCAACAGGAAAACAAATCTCAGTCCGAGATTTTGTGCGAATGTCAGCAAAAAATGCAGGCATAGAACTAGAGTTTAGTGGAACAGGTGTTGATGAAATAGCAACCGTTATATCCGTATTAAATAAAACGGAAAGTACAATAAAAGAAGGCGATATCATTGTTAGAACAGACCCAAGGTATTTTCGTCCTGCAGAAGTAGAAACTTTATTAGGTGACCCAACAAAAGCAAAGAATGTATTAGGCTGGGTGCCAGAAATAACGGTAGAGGAAATGTGTAAAGAAATGGTTGAGTATGATTTAAATAAAGCCAAACAACATGCACTTCTAAAAAAACATGGTCACAATATTGCTATAGCATTAGAGTCATAAAAAATGGCTCTGTCACCGTTAAGTGTTGATCTTGCTCTTAAGCCCTCTCTTGATGGAGAGGGGTTGGGAGAGGAGAAAATTAAAGGGTATACAATTTACTATATTTTGATTAACAAGAGAGTTTTGTAGAAGAGAATTGTTTAATTTCTCCTCACCCCTCCCTCTCCATCATGAGAGGGCTTTAAGAGCTGGTTCATCTTTTTGAATTCCATTTTTCAGCACTTAACATGGCTATGATACAAAACCAGCTTAAAACAGGGTGAGAGTCTAAAATTCTGTAGAGCGGACTTCAGTCCGTCCTACAATAGGTAAACTGTGTTTACCCCACTAGCAATAGTTGATTCTTATCTCTGCAAAATGAGAATAAAAAAGGAAAAGAAAATGAGTAAAGTTTTTGTAGCAGGACACCGAGGGATGGTTGGTTCTGCAATCGTAAGACAATTAGAAAAACAAAAAAATATTGAATTAGTTGTTAGAACAAGAACAGAACTAGACTTAAGCAATCAACAAGCAGTACACGATTTTTTTAAAACAGAAAAAATTGACCAAGTCTACATGGCCGCCGCAAAAGTTGGAGGCATTGTTGCAAATAACACCTACCCAGCAGAATTTATCTACCACAATTTAATGGTTGAATGTAACGTCACCCATGCAGCGCATTTAGCAGATGTGCAAAAACTATTGTTTCTAGGGTCATCCTGTATTTATCCAAAATTAGCTGAACAACCAATGACAGAGTCAGCTTTACTAACAGGAACTTTAGAGCCCACAAATGAACCATACGCCATAGCAAAAATAGCAGGGATAAAGCTTTGTGAAAGCTATAATCGGCAGTATGGGCGAGATTATCGTAGTGTAATGCCAACAAATCTATATGGTGAAAATGATAATTTCCACCCTCAGAACTCACATGTAATCCCAGCTTTAATGCGTCGCTTTCACGAAGCAAAATTAGCAAATGACCCCGTGGTAACAGTATGGGGAACAGGCACGCCAATGCGAGAGTTTTTACATGTAGACGATATGGCAGCAGCCAGTATTTTTGTAATGAATTTAGAGACAAAAATAATGGAGAAAAACACCCAAGAAATGTTATCTCATATTAATGTAGGTACAGGCCAAGACTGCACTATTAGAGAAATGGCAGAAACAGTAGCAAAAGTAACAGGCTATAAAGGAAAGATTGAGTTTGATACTAGCAAACCTGATGGCTCACCACGTAAATTATTAGATGTATCACGTTTAAAAGCATTGGGCTGGCAAGCCTCTACAACACTAGAAGACGGTTTAAGTCGTACATATAATTGGTTTTTACAGAACCAAGAAAATTTCAGAGCTAAATAATAGAATACTGATTTGAATAATCAGGCTAGGTATAATTCTCATGGTAAACTTTGGATTATAGAGTATAAATATCCCTGATTATGCATAAACTTCAGTAATAGATAGTCTACATAATCTTACTTTTAGCGCTCTCCCAGCCCAGCAATAGGAAGGCTAAGAGAAAAACCGTGTGGCCTATGGATTTGGCAGAAACTATGGGCAACTAGGAAAAGATATGAATAAGACAAATGTAGGAGGAGCCTATTGGCCACGATTGCTTATATTCAGGTTACGTCCAATAGTCAGCTCCTATCGGTAACAAATAATAAAAATAGGATTAAGCAATGAGAATAACAAGAAAGGAAAAAGAAAATATTATTCGATATGCAAAAAAATATTTTGGTGCTGATGTAAAGATGTATCTTTTTGGCAGTCGCGTAGATGATAAAAAGAAGGGTGGCGATATAGATTTATTTTTAGAAAGCAAGATAGACATCAATATGTATGAACAAATAGAATTTTTAAAACAACTCTACTTACATATCACCACTAGAAAAATAGACCTAGTCATTAAAAGTCCGTCCAAAAAGGATAGGCCTATCTATCACACGGCAAAAAAAGAAGGAATTTTGTTGTGCTAAAAGAAACAATCCAGACAACCTATGTTCATTTTAATAGAGCAAAAGACAATGTCGACGATATAAAAAACTTTTCCGTTGATTTAACAATCTATGAAGATAAAGAAAAAATTAAAACGATAGATGCATTCATTTTTAGGTTTATTAAATTACAAGATTTTATGGGAGATAAACTTTTTAAGGAAGTTTTAAAAGCAGTGGGTGACTATAAAGATAATATGTCCTTAATTGATATTTTAGATAAGTTAGAAAAACTAGAAATTATTAAAAATGCAGATCATTGGATCAATTATAGAGCAATACGAAATAAGCTAACTCATGAATACCCAGATAACCAAGAAGAAGTTATAGAAGGAATTAATTTAGCCATTGTTTATTTTGAAGAAATAAACCAAATTTTAAATGGTGTAATGAGGTATATCGAGCAGAAAAAATTAATTTAAAAATAGATGAATTTAATATGTGGTGTAGATGACTCACTCCCAAGCTTGAGAGAATATTACTTACAAAGCTCAATCTGTTTTTAAGTCCACATACGCCAGATCTCGTCTCATGCTCTCTCGTCTGCTAGAGGGCTAAGAGAAAAAACCGTGTACTTTATGAATTTTGCTGAAACTCATAGGCAACCAGGAAAAATTATGAACAAAACAAATGTAGACGACATGCTAATTGAAATGATTAGCCCAAGAATAAGCGAAATAGAAGAGAAGTTCAGTAAAGGGCAAGGGCTGGATCAAGAAGATATTAATACTCTACTATTAAAGTCACAATACAATCATATAAATCATATAAATCATTTAGATTTAAAATTAAATGAAGTGACTGATGATGTTGCGAGTTTAAAAGGTGAGTTTAATGGCTTAAGAGGCGAGTTTAAATTACTTGAGGCTCAATTGAATGGACGATTTGATAGCTTCGAAAAAAATATAGAATTAAAAATAAGCCAAGCTATTAATACCAATATGAGATGGTCAATAGGAATGATCGCGCTTATTGTAACGGTTTTAAAACTAGCTGATATGTTTGTTAAATAGCAAGGAATTGGACAAGCACCCAGAAATCGAATTAGCCACCTTGTTTGAATTTTGAGGGAAAGAAAATCTGGTATAGCCTTGTAGGGTGGGCAACGCTTTTCTGCCCACCACATTTTAAGGTAAAAGGTGGGCTAACGGTAAAGCTGTTTGCCCACCCTACAAGGCTAGATAAAGAAAGAAGCGACTAATAAAATAAATGCCTCAAAGGATATGAATAAAATAATTTTTATAAATAGATACTTTTACCCAGATCATTCGGCAACCAGCCAAATGTTAAGCGATTTAGCCTTTGGCTTAACATCACAAATCGAAGATAAAGAAATTCATATTGTCACCAGTCAGCAAAGATATGATGATGCAAGTGCAAAACTGCCAGCTTACGAACAAATAAACCAAGTACATATTCATAGAGTCAAGACCACCCAATTTGGTAGACAAAACCTAATGGGTAGAGCTGGCGACTACCTTAGCTTTTACTTCTCAGCAGCAAGCAAACTATTTCAACTAACAAAAAAAGGCGACACCCTAGTAGCCAAAACGGATCCTCCACTTATATCCGTTATTGCAGCAATCATTGCTAAATTAAAAAAAGCCCATCTAGTTAACTGGTTACAAGACTTATTCCCCGAAGTAGCCGCAGAGTTAGGTATAAAACTCGCCAGCGGCATTATCTATAAAATATTTAAAGGGATAAGAAACAAAACACTGCAACAAGCCAAAATGAATGTTGTTATTGGTGAATTAATGGCAGAAAGACTAAGAAAAGAAGGCATTGCAGATAATAAAATAACAGTAATTCATAATTGGGCAGATGGTGAACAAATTAAACCTGTCCCTCATGAAAAGAACCCACTAAGAAAAGAATGGGGGCTAGAAGGGAAGTTTGTTGTTGGTTACTCAGGTAACTTAGGTAGAAGTCATGATTTTTCCACCATCTTAGCAGCAGCAGAAGCACTAAAAGATAACCCAGAAATAATCTTTCTGTTTATTGGTGGTGGAGCACAACTACCAGATATAAAACAACACTGCGAAGAAATAGGACTAAGCAACGTGATGTTTAAACCCTATCAGCCAAGAGAAAACCTAGATAAAAGTTTATCTGTTTCTGATGTGCATTTGATTAGTTTAAAACCCGAGCTTGAAGGGTTGATTGTTCCCAGTAAGTTTTATGGTGTATTAGCTGCGGGTAGACCTGTCATATTTATTGGTGATAATGCTGGGGAGTTGGCTGGGATTATAAAGCGTGAACAGTGTGGTCAATGTGTTGAACAAAATGTTTCAGGTCAATTAGTCTTAGCTATTAATGAACAAATGGAACAAGAAAATAAGTTAGAAACTGAAATAGTCATTAGAACTCTTTTTGATACACAATTTTCTAAGCAACGAGCTCTTATGCAATTTGATGAGGTTTTACGTGAGCGATAAAAAACTCAGAGTTGCTATTGTTACAAATATTATTGCCAGTTATAGAGAAGATTTTTATAGACGAATTTTAGCCAATGAAAAACTAGATATTACAGTGTATTGTCAGTCGGCAATAAAAGGGATGAATCTACAATCAGCTCACCCGCAACTTATACAGCATATTAAGTTAGTTAAAGCGATTAGTCTGAATAAAGAAAAAATGGCATGGCAATTTCTACCTTTGCTTGAGTTATATAAACAATATGATGTGATTTTTATCTATGGTAATCCAAGGGTTTTATCTAATGTTGTCTATTCGCTTATATTAAAGCTATTAGGCAAAAAAATTATTATTTGGGGACAGGCCCATACTGCAGGCGCAAATACAATAACTGAAAAAGTTAGGTTAGTTTGGTGGAAGTTATTTGATTATTTGTTTCTTTATACAGAAAAAGAAACAGAATACTTGCGGAACAAAGGCTTTAAGACACAAAAAATGCTGGGGATGAATAATGGCCTTAATCAACAAAAAATAGATCAGGTTAAAGCACATTGGACAGCAGAAAAGCTAAGTGAATGGCAAGGGCAGCAAAATATAGCCAATCACACTGTTTTATTATCCTGTGCTCGGTTGGATGCAAAAAATCAGTTTGAATTGATGATCCCTGTTCTAAAACAACAGTGTCAAAATAATTCCACATTACTATGGTGTGTCATCGGAGATGGTGAACAATCCAAGTATTTAAAAGAATTGGTTAAACAAGCAGGATTAACTCAACATGTACGCTGGCTAGGTGCAATCTATGATGAACAAGCATTAGCCCCTTGGTTTTTAAGTAGCAAGGCATTGATTCACCCTGGAGCAATAGGGCTTAGTTTACTACATGCTTTTGGCTATGGATTACCGGTTATTACCCATGACAATATAGAAAACCAAATGCCAGAAATTGCGGCATTAAAACAAGGTGAGAATGGTTTGTTATTTGCTGCGGGTGATGTTGGCTCATTGGCTAAAACGATTGATTACTTACTTGATGATAAAACCATTTCAGACAGGCTGGCTGATGGGGCTTATCAAACAGCAAAAAATGAATTTAATACAGAAATAATGGCAGAACAATTTTATCAAGTTACTAACTTTTTCATGATATGAAAATAACTATTATTTCCTTTTCTTTTGTTCGTGGTGGAGCCGCTATTGCAGCACAAAAATTTGCTCGTTTAGAAAATAAATTATCTGATGTTACTTGCTATTGTGCAGATAATTCAAATGTTGCAGGATTATCGATTATTTGCTCATCAAAATTGGGTTTATATGCTCACTTTGTTAAACGAATAATATCCTTTTTGCTTTTAAAGTTAATGAAGGATGGAAACTCTGTTAAACATTCGATGAACCTATTCTCATCTAGCAATGCATTAAAAGGTATAGAGAAAGCGCGAATGTCTGATAGTGTGCTTAATATACATTGGTTTAATAATGATACGTTGAGTATATGGCGACTCAGTTTATTACCGAAATCAACGATAATAACGCTGCATGATGAGTGGTTGTACTGTGGTGCTGAGCACTGCTATCCAATTGGGAATGAGAAAAAGGAACAATTTAGATCAGGCTACATATTTAGACAAAAAAAATTGACTGGCTTAAATTGGAATTATTTGATTTGGAAAATTAAATATAAAAAACTAAAGGAAAGGAATGATTTAATTTATACAGTCCCTTCTAATTGGATGCTAAATAGAGCAAAAAATAGTGATATGCTTAAAGGAAAAGATATCCGACTTCTCCCAAATCCAATTGAAACTGAAAGATATTATCAGCTAGAGCCAGAATTTAAAACTGCGATAAGACAAAAATGGGGAATGGTAAATCAAGATATTGTGATAGCCATTGGAGCCATAGATGGAGAGAAAAACTATTTAAAAGGTGGGGTATTGTCACGAATAGCATTCTCAAATTTAAAAAATATTCTCGAAGAAGCAGAGCTTAATAGAATAAAAGTTGTGTTGTTTGGTGGCCCAAAAAATGGATATTGTTCTTATGAGGGCTTTTCTGCAATCAATCTTGGAAGAATAGCAACAAATGATGGTATGAGAGAGGTATATAATGCGGCCGATTTTGTCATGGTTCCATCATTAGTCGAATCATTTGGGCAGGTCGCGGCAGAAAGTTTAGCTTGTTCAACACCCGTAGTTGCATTTTCCTGTTCTGGATTATTAGATGTTATTAAAGATAAAAAACATGGATATTTAGCAGATCCATTTGACCCAATTAGTCTTTCTAATTGCATTGCAAGAATGGTTAAACTATCAAGTCATGAGCGTGTAGAGCTTGGTGTAGCAGGGAGAAAACATATATTGGAACACTTCTCAAAAGATGTGGTTGGTAAAATGTATAAAAATATTTTAGAAGATGCATTTAAAAAGTGATTTTTATAATTTTTAATATATGACGAAATATAGTAATCGAATGGTGATTACTATAGATGGTGATAAATAGTATTTTTTATAAATAAGCTTTAAATAAAAATAATTGCAAATGAAAATACGAAAAATAGTAGGGAAAGTTAAAAGGGCACTTATATTTTTAATTGACTACCCAGAAGATAGAAAATGTCAAAAGATAGCAAAGTATAATGTTGCAGGGAAATATAAGCGTGTTTATTTGTATCATATTAGAAAAACGGGAGGGACTTCGTTAAATAATATGTTTTTGTCGTTAGCTGATGATGATAAAAATTTGTATAAAAAACTTAATAGATCTCTAAGTCAGCGATTTATTTCTAATGGTTTTGTTATTCAAGGTTGGAACCCTTTATTAATTGAAAGAGGCCATTTTTTTTATGGTTTTAGTCATTTGCCTAGTCATCAATTAAACCTTAAATCTGATACTTTTACTATTACATGTTTAAGAGATCCATATAAAAGAATAGTTTCTCTCTATAACATGTTGATAGATCAAGTTGAAAATGATCCCTTACACCCTGGTTTAAAATCCCAAAAGCAATGGCTTGGAAATTCATTTTCTGATTTTATTGACCGGGTTCCAAAATATGAGCTTTTAAATCAGCTTTATATGTTTTCGGAAAATTACGATATAGATGAGGCTGTTAAAAAAATCAAATCACTAGGTTTTTATTTCTTCACTGAGAGTTTCGATTCAGATATTATTCAACTTAATAAAATATTAGATCTTAGCCTTAAGCCAATACATGTTCGAAAAGCCAGTACTGCGATAAGCTTGAATATCACGCCCGATGAAAATAAAAGATTAAACAAAATGCTTGCGCCAGAAATTGAGTTATTAGAAAAATTACAATACAGTAAAAGCTAGAGGGTTGCGGAGGATGCGTTTATTTGGACGGTTAAAATATATTTTAATCACTGGAGTTACATTAGTTATTGGAATGCTTCGTGAAATATTAATTGCTAGTCATTATGGATTAAGCCCTCAGTTAGATGCATATGCTGCAGTGTTCGGTTTTTATATTTTTTTTGGTAATCAAATTGCTAATACTTTAGAGGCGACATTTATTGCTAGAAATTCACATATAGAAAATAAAGAGCTTATTAATAATTTATTTAGTGCCCAATTAGGTTTGTTTGTTGTTACTTTGATGTTTTGTTTGGTACTGAATTATCTGGCTGATCAAATTGTTGGACTTATATTTAAATTGGAACCCACTCAATTGAGATTGTCTGCAAATATTATTAGGTTATTTATTCCAGCTATGATATTGGCATCTTTTGTTGGGTTATTTAGGGCTGTTTTAAATATAAAGGGAATACATAGTCCCGGTTTTTTATATGGATCTATTGTTTCTATTTCTGTTATTGCAGTAATGTTAGCTTTTTATCAAGATTTAGGGATTTATGTTTTACCCATTGGCTATGCCGTGGGGAATTTTTTTACTCTGATTGTGTTTTTTACTATTCTGATTAAGAAAGTAATACATCAGGGTCGTTTTTGGTCTATACATATTTCTAATCCCTTTACTATTTGGCGGTTCGCTATTCTAGTGTTAGTTGCTGAAATTATATTTCAGTTTGGGTACTTGACTGAACGATCTATTGCTTCAGGGTTTGGTGAAGGAGCTATTGCCGCATATTTTTATGCTGTGTCAATTTTAATGGTTTTTTCTGCTATGGTTATTCAACCCGTTTCTACTGTTATCTTTCCAATTATTGCCAGAAAACATAGACAAAGCCCACAAGTAGCAAGGCAGTTTGTTTTGCGTGTTTGTTTTGTAATGGTTGGTTTGGGAACATTGGTGGCTTGGGTAATGTTTTATTTGTCCCCTTTTATTGTAGATAAGTTATTAGTTAGGGGGAATTTTAGCCATGAAGATGCCATACGGACTGCATCACTGTTAAAAATAATGGTATTTGTTTTACCCTTTATGAGTGTCAGTAGAGTCATAAAAAACTCATTGTATTCTAAAGGGAATTATCGAATACCAATTTTTGCAAATTTATTACGATGGTTGTCATTATTAGCGGCATCTCCTTTTTTTATTAAGGAATATGGGGTTGAGGGGTTGGCTATGGTTTATGTTTTTTCAACAGCTTTAATACCAATAGTTATGAGTATTAAATTTTTTAGTATTACTAAAAAAGAGGTGGTTTCGTAATGCTAAAAGTGGAAAAAAGAACAATACTTGGCTATATTTTGGCTTTCTGGTTAGTAGGTGTCTTTATTAGTAGATTATATGTTCAAATTGCTTTAGCTGGTGTTGGAAACGTTGCTATTGCGGTGCAAGTAATGTCTGTTATATGGCCTGTTTTTTATTTCGTATTTTCGAAACATTCACTTTTAATGCGTGGTATTGATGGCATAACTGGAGGCATGCTTTTTCTCTTTGTTTTTACAGCCTTAATATCATGCTTTATTAGTCCAATCCCTTTTTTCTCTGTAGGGTATTTACTAGCGACATTTGCTGGTATTTATGTCGCTATATTATTTAATGAAGGGTGTAATAAAGCAGATATTGCTTTTGGATTTAAATTATTTTCCATTTTAACGGTTATTTTATTAGTTATTTATACTAAATATGATTACCGTACATTTATTGGCTATCGATTGGGGGATGGGACAAGAACTATGAATCCTAATTCGGTTGGTATGATTGCAATGGCGGCAGTTGTTACTGCTATGATGTTTAAATCATTTTTTGTGCGAGCTATATTATTTGTCCCTCTTTTTTTTGATATTTATTTAACTGGTTCTAGGGCTGCTGCTCTAGCGACTCTAATTGCATTGGTCATTTTTAGCTGGCAAGATTTTGTGCGAACATCAATAATTAAAAAGATAGCTATAGTCGTGCCTATATTAATAATAACTATTGTTATTATTTTTTTAAAATGGGAAAGTATTTATGATGGATTAAATAGTTTTTTCTTATGGGATGATAGGCATCGTGGTTTTTCATCTGGAGGTAGCGGACGTACGACGGTGTGGGGTTGGGTAATTGAGTTGATCAAGAATAACTTTATTTTTGGGGTTGGCTTTCGTGCTCATGGTGAGTTTATTGCCGCTTCTTCTGCTCATAATGGGTATTTGGCATTATGTGCAGAAATCGGTGTTTTTGGCTTTTCTGCCATTATGGTTTTAATTATTCGAAAGTTATTTTTGTTATTTAAAATTTATAGAAATTCAACTGATTCACTACTGGCTCTCTTTTTTGGTGTTTTTGTTGCTTTTCTTGCTCTTGCAATGTTCGAACGCTATTTATTAAATATTGGAAACCCCGTCTCATTAATTTTTTTAATGATACTTTTTATGTCGAAAGAAAAATTAATAAATTTTGTTAAGGGGAAATAAAACCGTGAATGTAAAAAGTAGAATTACTTGTTTTATTGTTTTAATGTTGTGTATCAATATAACAATTGCTGAAAATAAAAAGTTTAAGGTTTATGATGCAACTCAGTATAAAAATAAGCCTGATTTATCTATATATGGGATAAAGGATATTACAGTCGTATATGGTCATTTTTTATGGCCAAATAGAAAAGTTAATCACGATATACCTAAAAAATCATTTTTAAGTGATAGATTAAAGGACTACCCAAAAGATAATGGTGCAGAATTACTCTGTTTAGATATTGAGCATTGGAATGTTTCAAAAGGGCGTAACGAAGCTGCAGAATCTATAGGCAAATATCTTGATGTTTTAAAAACAACCAGAGAAGTTTTCCCTAATAGACAAATTGGTTATTATGGCGTTCCCCCTGTTAGAGACTATTTTGCTTCTATTAATCAAGAAAGCTCAAGCAAAAATAAAAAGTGGGTTGAGGTTAATTTAAGGCTAAAAGTATTAGGAGAAAGTGTTGATGTGATTTTTCCATCTCTCTATACATTTTATAATAAACCTGAGGAATGGGCGCTTTATGCGAAAGGACAAATAAAGCAAGCAAAGCAATATGGCAAGCCTGTGATTGTTTTTTTATGGCCCCAATATCATGAAAGTAACTTTTTTTCTAAATGGGATTATATTGATGCTGACTTCTGGCGTTTACAGTTAGAAACGAGTGCAAAATATGCTGATGGAGTTGTTATTTGGGGGGGGTGGGATTTTAAGCATAAACGCCCTGCTTTATGGAATGATGATGCTGAATGGTGGAAAGAAACACAAGTATTTATAAATATATTAAACGAAAAAAGGCTATTATCAAAATAGCTTGTGAGCATAATCAACCAAGTAGGGTGGGCAATTTCTTCTGCCCACCAGCTTTATTTATAATGATTTGTTGGGTGTTGGTGGGCAAAAGAGCGCTGCCCACCCTACGTTTAATGATAGGGTTGAATTGATATGTCAAATTACCTGCGTACAAATACTCCGGGCGCTTGTTATTTCTTTACTGTGGTTACTTTTCGGCGACGGAACATTTTAACCGATGATGAATGTCGTTTTTGGTTGCGAGATGCGGTTGTTAATACACGGAAGCGTTATCCATTTATGATTGATGCTTGGGTATTGTTACCTGATCATATTCATTGTATTTGGACGTTGCCAGAAAATGATAGTGATTTTTCGGTTCGTTGGAATGGTATTAAAAGACGGTTTACTCAATCTGCAAAGCATCGTTTTCATAAGCCTGAGTGGATTAATGCTTCTAAACAAAAACATCGGGAAGGGGCTATTTGGCAGCGGCGTTTTTGGGAACATCAAATCCGTGATGATAATGATTACCAGCGACATTTGGATTATATTCATTACAATCCGGTTAAACATGGTTTGGTTCAATCAGTAAAAGAATGGCCTCATTCGACCTTTCATCGTTATGTAAATCAAGGCATATTACATATCCCACTTAAGTAGCGAACGTCATTGAGTGATTAACAAAGCTCTGAGCATTACCTTTACTGATGCATTTCAATCCTTCAGCATAAGCTTGATATAACGCATCAACAGTCCGTGGTCTT
>Ga0209825_1000622_pt1 | contig 23469 bp, 17 predicted proteins | sample EN8Hudsemesocosm_FD_184631 | JGI IMG/M metagenome (GOLD analysis project Ga0209825, IMG submission 184631) | Methane-oxidizing microbial communities from mesocosms in the Hudson Canyon - EN8B Hudson Canyon (SPAdes) (version 2) | ecosystem: Environmental > Aquatic > Marine > Cold seeps | place...
AACCAGACATGTTCTGATGCTTAACACATGCAATACCCTGACGGATTTCTTTACGCTGAACACCAGCAACATAACCTAACATACCTTGCTCGCCGAAGTATTCTTTCGCCAAGTTATCAACAGACAATGCTGTTGTGTGGTAAGTAGGAAGAGTGATTAGGTGATGGAATATGTTCGCTTCACGTGAAGTATCAGCTTGGAAAGTACGGATCTTATCGTCAGCACGTGCAGACAATTCAGTTTCGTCATACTCAGCTTTCATTAGATCAGCACGAACGTATGCAGATAAATCTTCACCAGCCGCTTCCATTGCATCAAACTGCTGCTGACGGAAGTTTAGTGTCCAGTTGAACGATGGAGAGTTGTTGTAAACTAGTTTCGCATCAGGAATCTCTTTACGAACGTCGTTCATCATATCAGCGATGTCTTGAACATTTGGAGTCGCAGTTTCGATCCAAAGAAGGTCAGCACCAGCTTTAATAGCTTCGATAGAATCGAATACACAACGCTCTTCACCCGTACCTTGACGGAACTGATATAAACCTGAAGGTAAACGCTTAGGACGAACAAGCTTGCCGTCACGGTTGAAGCATACATCGCCTTCAGCCATGTCAGCTACATCGATTTCTTCAACATCTAAGAAAGAGTTGTATTTATCGCCTTGATCACCAGGTTCTTTAACAACAGCGATTTCTTTAGTAAGACCAGCTCCTTCAGAGTCAGTACGTGAAACGATAATACCGTTGTCGATACCTAGCTCTAGGAAAGCATGTCGCAATGCACGAATTTTAGAATGGAAGTCAGCATGAGGAACAGTTACTTTACCGTCCTGGTGACCACATTGCTTTTCATCAGCAACTTGGTTTTCGATTTGTAGTGCACAAGCACCCGCTTCGATCATCTGCTTAGCCATTAGGTAAGTCGCTTCAGCGTTACCAAAACCAGCATCGATATCAGCAATTATTGGTACAACGTGAGTAACGTGTCCGTCAATTGCTGCTTGAATTTTAGCAACTTCTGCAGAGTCGCCAGCTTCGTTAGCAGCGTCTAGTGCACGGAAAAGACCGCCTAGTTCACGTGCGTCAGCTTGACGTAAAAATGTGTAAAGCTCAGCAACTAAAGAAGCAACTGAAGTTTTTTCGTGCATTGACTGATCAGGAAGTGGACCAAAGTCAGAACGTAGAGCTGCAACCATCCAACCTGAAAGGTATAGGTAACGACGATCAGTTTTTCCACCAAAATGCTTCTTAATAGAAATCATTTTCTGTTGACCAACAAAACCGTGCCAGCAACCTAAAGACTGTGTGTACTTTGAAGTATCAGCGTCAAATGCCGCCATGTCTGCACGCATGATGTCTGCGGTGTATTGAGCAATGTCTAGACCAGTTTTGAATTTGTTTTGCGCACGCATGCGAGCAATTGATTCAGGGCTGATTGCTGCCCAGCTGTCGCCGTTTCCTTCAATTACTGATGAAACTGCTTTAATGCTGTCTTGATAAGCTGACATTTATTAATCCTTCTTAATGTATAAAATTACTTTTATAAATCTAAGTACAAATTGATCGATAAAAGAAACGAGTTATAAATTCAGATCGAATTCTAATGAATAAAAGACAATAAATAAAATATATCTATTCTATTTCCGGTATAAATAACATGAATACTATCAAAAGACTAAATACTGAATTATAAGACAAGTATAATTAATTCAGTACCTTAGACTATATATCTAGAATTTAGGTCATCTTGAAAAAGCCACGTAATACACATAAAGACACTCACTGTGACAAAAAACAATGGATTAAATCTCGGCTTAGTTAACTCACGACCCAGTTTCAGGTAAGCAACAAAGACAACAATTGGAAAAAGCCTAAACTTACACAAAAAAAATATTTTTGTATTAAACTTAAGCAGCTTTATCCTTAATTTTCTTTCCCGCCTGAATATTCTCATCAAAGTGTACCTGCTTGATATTAGGAAGTGCAGCAATCGTCTTCATCACATTGATACCTTCAACTGCATAATTTTTAATCATTTCAGCACTTACGCTAATTGGCTCACCTACTGACAACCCCAAGGTCGCAGGGCTCAAGCGCCACCCTGTTGTAATATCTGACCCGCCAACCAAGTTTATTGGTAAAATAATATCACCAGGTCTTAAATAGGCCTCCATAAAACGTGGATTAACATATTTCATGGTGACGTTGCCTTCATTATCTGTGTACGATCGAGATCCTTCTGGGAAAATCAAAAAAGGCTCGTTCATAATCTTTTTGAACAAGTCATAGTCAGCTCGATCGAGTTCCTCTAGCGCATTATTCAACCTAGCAAGAGATAAGTATTCCGCTAATTCCTCCCGTTCTTCTTTCTGAAGTTGAGCACTAACTTGATTAAAGCCCTGATCATCAGATCGAACTAGTTTATTCATAAAGTCGGTATAAGACATTTGTTCAATTAACTTTAAACCCGCATTAGGCATCTTGATTAAAAACTGCGAGCGTCGTCCATTTTTAAGTAAAGCTTCCGCTAAGCCTTTATGTTTCACTTCTGTTGTTTTTTGCGAAGGTAGCGTTAAAAATAAATTCCCGACGTTTCTTGCCCCATTCTTTAGCACTAAGTTTGAGAACATACGCGGCCCGACTACTGTATTGCAGTTTGCAGCTAGATTATCAAACCCTAATCGTCGTAAAACGCTACGAACAATGTACGGCCCTACATAGCCCTCATGATGCCCTATGATAAAAATACGATGCCCAGAGGCTTTTAGTACTGACGCCTGATATAGAGTACGCACAACTTGGGATGAACCAATCGCATGCTTACTGTCATGCTCAACAGAAACTCTTTGTCCATGCTCACCCACAAGCACGAGGTCTTTAACATTTTTATTTTCAAGGTACTCAAAGAACTTATGCCACATAGTGCTGTCAGGTAAGACTGGATAAATCGAACGATTGAACGAGAATGGAGTCGCTAAAAATCGCTCTAAGCCTGACTTTGAAAATTCAGTAAAAAAATTGTGTTGCAGTAGTTGGTTTTTACGCTTTTGGAATTTCTTAGCTATATCAGGAAAATGTTTTTTTACATCCAAGCCATCATGCTTGGCAAAAGCAATAATGTCATCCATCATTTGAACTGCACGAGCATTTTGTGGGGCTTGCTTAAAGGAGTAAAATTTTGCAGTCAAAAAGCCTACAATCCCCTGAAAATTGACAACATTAATCAAGGAGTGAAGGTAGTCTTTTAACCCTTGAGGTGCTGGTATTTTTAGAACAATACCAACAATGAAGTCTTTTAACTTATCGAATAAACCAGCAATGGCTGAAAAGAAGGTAAACAAAACATTTGTTGCCCGATAAGCCAGACTGCGCTCATGGATTGAGGCGATTGATTTTTCTAATCGCTCTTTATTTTCTTGCAAAAAACGTAAAGCATCACCTTTGGCCAGCTTAACTTTCTCTTGCTGCCACCATTGAGTCGGCTCTGAGTTTTTTGATGTAGGCTTTTCATCTTTTTCAGTCATAACGGAGACCTAGAATTGAGAAAAAACAGGCTAGCAGATTTTATACGTCGATTCTATTCCAATTTGATTAAAGCACTACCGTAACCGCTCCTTTATTATAGAAGTACTAAAAATACTCAGTCGCTCAAATTTAAGAGCAATTCACTTTATATTTTGAACTGTGATACAAGCTTATTCAGTTCGTTAATAGAGTGATTAATACTTGAACTAGATTGGTGAGTGTTTTCTGCACTATTCAATAACACCTCAGTACTCTGGTCAATCGCCGTGACATTTTTACTGATTTCTTGGGATACCGCAGCCTGTTCTTCTACTGCACTAGCAATTTGATGATTCATATCATTAATTTCACTCATTGAGCTATCAATTTGATCTAACGCACCACCTGCTTCTGTAATTAACTCGACACACTGCAAGCTACTCGCCTGACTAATATTAGCGACATTAACTGCCTCATCGACCCCGCCATGAAGCTGTTCTATCATTTTATCAATTTCTTCTGTAGAGCTTTGGGTTTTACTGGCAAGATTTCTAACCTCATCAGCAACTACCGCAAACCCTCTACCTTGCTCTCCAGCTCTAGCAGCTTCGATTGCAGCATTTAAAGCAAGTAAGTTTGTTTGTTCAGCAATGCCGCGGATGACATTTAATACACTACCAATTTGTTCACTATCACTTTGCAGTTTCTTTAATACCTCTACTGATTTGCCAACATCTTGACTTAAAGCAGCGATTGCATCGATACTTTGTTTCACTATTTGTGAGCCATTTGATGCATGATTACTCGTTTCATTCACCAATTCTACTGCTGTACCAGCACTAGCTGCTACTTCGTTGAAAGATGCTGACATTTCTGTTATTGCTGAAGCAAGTTGCTCAGATTGATTTTTTTGCTCTGAAATGCCACTACGAGCATCACCTGATATAAACTTTAATTGATCTGACGACTCATTAAGCGATGTTGATACCGCTGAGATATCACTAACAACACCTTGCAACTTAGCAATAAAGATATTGAACCATTTCGCTACAAAACTAATTTCATCTTGGCTACTTTCATTTAAGCGCAGTGAAAGGTCCCCCTCTCCTTCAGCTATATTTTGAAATGCTCGAGAAAGGTTGTTTAATGGGGATAGCACAACCCGATTAAAAATAAACACCAAACAGACTAATAATATAGCTAATAAGGCACTTAAACTGATCGTAATCGTATTACTGAGCGCTTGTCCTTTTGCTAGCACCACATCAATGGGAACATTCACTTGCAAAATCCCTCTAACATCACCTAGTTTCCAATCTGTTTTAGGACTACCCGCTATAGAGTTATGACATGCTACGCAAACCGGACTTACCATTTTATCTGCAATAGCTACTCTAACTGTTGGCACACCAGCCAACGCCTCTTCACGATAAAAAACTTCATCGGGGCGGTTAATAATTGTTTTCCAGGCTTGTTTTTCAAAATCGTCTAAAGTTCTGTTTGATCGATTAGGGAATGGATACTCAGAATAGAGTTTCATTGAGGTGCCTTCTTTTTCAAGCAAGGCACTTAAATCATGTACTAACGTCGCGGGTAGCGGTATAAACCCAGCTTTACCTTGATGGTCAACGGCAGGTTTTATCGTGCCATTTGCGAGCACTTTCTTTATTACATTTTTTGCATAATATCCTCGCAATACCTTTAACTGTTGGACTGTTCTCTCAGCATCCTTCACTGCTACTTCAATTGCATTTCGCTCGAGCAAGGTTGGTATCCAGAAAGATAGCCCCACAATTCCTACAGCAAAAACGATACATACGGGTAATAATAACTTAAAAAGCAACGAGTGTTTCATCATTAACCTCACATAGAATAATGAGCATTATTCTAATAAAACGAATGAACATTTAAGGTTTATTATGTTGGGAGTATGTATTAAATATAGTTGAGAGCCTCTACTTTGTATACTTTTTGTACAACTCATTTGTTGAATTAGCATTATAAATTCAGGCCATTACACAGGTATACTCTAACGCTTAACCGAAGACACCGGATATCCATCAAGCCCCTAACTAAGGACATTTCATGAACACCCAGAAAAAGACTCTAGCTGTCGATACACTTATTCATGCTCGTTATGTTATTCCTGTAAATCCTAAAGGTCTCGTATTAGAAAACCATAGTATCGCTTTACTTGAAAACAAAATAATTGCAGTTCTTCCCACTGAGGAAGTTTCATCTTTTTATACAGCTAAACATGAATACCAACTAAATCAACACGCTATAATGCCTGGTCTAATTAATGCTCATGGCCATGCTGCGATGAGTTTGTTTCGAGGCATTGCAGATGATTTACCCCTTATGGAGTGGCTTAACGATCATATTTGGCCTGCAGAAGGTGCTTGGGTGTCTGAAGATTTTGTTAGAGACGGAACAGAGCTTGCTATTGCTGAAATGATTCGTGGTGGCACAAGCTGCTTTAGCGACATGTATTTTTTCCCTAACATTGCGGCTCAAGTTGCTGATAAAAATGGCATTCGGGCGCAATTTTGCTGCCCTATTCTAGATTTCCCTACAGTATGGGGTACAGGACCAGAAGATTACATCGCTAAAGCTTTAGATTTAAACAAGCAATATGAAGAACATAGCTTGATTAACATAGGGCTAGGACCCCATGCTCCCTACACCGTATCAGACCAACCTCTAGAAGCTATTCGTGACCTTGCGATTGAAATTAAACTTCCCATCCAAATACATTTACATGAAACTCAACAAGAAGTGGATGATGCAATAAAGAAATCCGGCATAACTCCCATTCAACGTTTAAAGAACATAGGCCTTATATCTTCAGATATATCACTTCAATGCGTACATATGACCGCATTAAATGATCAAGACATCGAAACCATAAAAAATAGTGCCGCAACTATTGTTCACTGCCCTGAATCCAATTTAAAACTAGCAAGTGGTTTCTGTGAAACCGCTAAGTTACTTGATGCGGGTATCAATATTTCATTAGGCACCGATGGCGCAGCCAGTAATAATGACCTGGATATGTTTGGAGAATTACGTACCGCAGCATTGATTGCAAAACCTGTCGCTAGAGACGCCTCAGCACTCGATGCAGCGACAGCATTAGAGATGGCAACTATAAATGGAGCAAGAGCTTTAGGAATTGAAACCATAACCGGCTCAATAGAAGTCGGTAAATGTGCCGATTTGATCGCGATCAATTTAGATGCATTAAATAGCCAACCTAGCTTTGATCCTATCTCAGATATTGTATACTCCGTTGCTTCTAACCAAGTCAGTCATCACTGGATTAATGGAAAGCTATTACTTCAGGACGGAAAACTACTCAACTTAGATGTAAAAGAGATTATTCTTAAGGCCCAACAGTGGGCGAACAAGATAAAGGTTAACACTAAATAATATGAATCAAGCAACCCAAAACGTCGACCCTAATGAAATTGCAAAGTTTGAAGCACTCGCTAGCCGTTGGTGGGATAAAGAAAGTGAATTCAAACCGCTTCATGACATTAACCCGTTGAGATTAAACTATATTGATGAAAGGGCGCGTTTACCCGGAAAGCGTGTACTTGATGTGGGTTGCGGTGGAGGCATTCTTTCTGAAGGCTTGTCTCAGCGCGGTGCGCACGTATTAGGTATAGATATGGGCGCAGCCCCATTATCTATTGCAAAGCTCCATGGCTTGGAATCTGGTATAGAAGTGGAATACCAGAAAATTACAGTTGAAGCGTTAGCTGAACAACAAGCTGGTACGTTTGATGTAGTGACTTGCCTTGAAATGTTAGAGCACGTTCCAGACCCTAGTTCAATTATTAAAGCATGCGCAAAATTGCTTAAGCCAGGTGGTCAATTATTTCTATCAACGATCAACCGTAACCCTAAAGCATTCCTATTTGCGATTGTTGGTGCAGAACACCTTTTAAAGATGCTACCTAAAGGTACACATGAATATAAAAAGTTCATCAAACCATCTGAATTAAGTACTTATGTTAGACAGGCTAATCTCGAATTTCAAGATATCACAGGCATGGTGTACAACCCTCTTTTAAAAGAATATAAACTGGCAAGAAATGTGAATGTTAACTATTTAATGCATGCGATTAAAGCTTCGTGAACACTATAGTATCCTTCGAAGCCATCCTTTTTGACTTGGATGGCACTTTAGTTGATACAGCCGCTGATTTTATTTCAGTTTTAAATAATCAGAGAAAAAAGCACAACTACCCTCCACTACCGGCTCAAATAATTAGAGATACCGTGTCCGATGGCGCCCGAGCGCTTACAAAGTTGGCATTCGGTGGAGAACCTGGTCAGAACGACTTTGAAATAAAGCGACTTGAGCTACTTGAACTTTATGCCGAACAGGCAGGCGATCAGGCAGAACTATTTGGCGGTATGGATGATGTATTACGTCATTTTGAGGCGCTTAATATCCCCTGGGGAATCGTAACAAATAAGCCTAAACGATTTACTGATATTCTACTTGATAAGTTATCTTTAAGCTCTCGCAGTGCAGTAACCCTTTGTCCAGATGATGTCGTTAAAGCCAAACCAGACCCTGAGTCTCTATTTTTAGCATGTAATCGATTAAGTTGTAGACCGGAAAACACATTCTATGTGGGTGATCATGAACGTGACATTATTGCTGGCAAAGCCGCTAATATGAAAACGGTTGCGGCTGGATACGGGTATATTCTTGATAAGAAAAAGGTTTCTGATTGGCAAGCAGATTATGAAATAGATCACCCTTCTGAAATAATTTCATTATTTAACAATCTAAATTTATAAAAATCTCAATATTTTTTTTGAAATCATCTATGCTTAGAGTAATTATTATATCTACTTTACTAAGATTTCAGGAGTATACATGGCTGTTGAAACAGCACTCGTCGTCGATGATTCAAAATCAGCCCGAATAATGCTTAGTCGCATGGTAAAAAAAACAGGGCTTGAAGTCGAAATGGTTGAGTCAGGAGAAGAAGCGCTGAAGCGACTTGAGTCTGGTCCTTATCCAGACGTTATCTTCATGGATCATATGATGCCAGGCATGGACGGCTTACAAACGACCAAAGAAATTACGTCGAACTCAACAATCTCACATATACCAATCTTTATGTACACCTCTAAAGAAGGTCCTGCTTATGAGGCTGAAGTAGCCGCATCAGGTGCGACAGGTATGTTAGGCAAGCCAGCAAAGCCTGAACGTCTATTAGAAGTTATCGCTGAGCTCAATAACCGTATGGCTAGTGCGGCTTTAGCCACACAAATTGACACTATCACAAGTGAACCTTCTGCCGAACAAGAAACCTTAGCAGTAGTGCAAGAACAACCAATTATCAATGAGACAATTACCGAACCTGAGGAAGAAGAAATGAGCAAGGAACTGATTGAAGAAGTATCCGCACGTTTAGTTGCACGTGCAATCGAAGATGCGCTACAACCAATTTCTGGTTCTATTCATCGTTTAGAAACAAGTATTACCGAGAATCAGAGTGATATACGTAAGCTGTCTTCAAGACAGGATCAAAATCACAATTTAGTCTCTCAGTCCGTTTTAGATGCAAGCTTAAAACAAACAACCGTGCAGCTTCAAAACCTTATTACAGGCGAAATTAAATCTATTCGTGATTTACTTGAACAGCAGGCAGAATTATCTCCAGCGGCATTGCAACAAATCAAAGACATCGCGAGTAAATCAGGTTCAGAATCTGGTAGCGCCATAGCTGAGAAAACGGCAACAAGCGCGGCAGAAGCCGTCGCAGCAAAAGTCGGTGCAGCACAAGCGCAAATTCAAGTTATGCAAGATATGGAGCCAATCATTAAACAAGCTAAAAAAGCCAACCTTACATCTATAGTTGCGATTCTTTTTGCAGGTGCCGCAATTGCCAGCGCTTTCTTAATATAACAATCTAAATTTTGAGGCAAGATTCTTCTTGCCTCCTCTCCTACTGTAACAATTGAGCACTTTCAGCTAACTTTAACATTTATGCTCTTTATACGATTCGCTTTTACTGATGATAAATTAGTTAAAATCTTAACGTTTTTCTACCAAAATTCTCTTACTACGATATTAGATAAAATATCTAGGGTTGCTGACCAATAAAAACGATTCCTTAGAATCGCTTTTATTGTAAGTACTTTAATTTTAACTTTCTAAAAGTATTCGCAACATTCTACGTAGTGGCTCTGCAGCCCCCCATAAGAGTTGATCACCAACGGTGAAGGCTGATATGTATTCAGGACCCATAGTCAGCTTTCTAATTCGACCAATAGGTACGATTAGCGTTCCAGTTACCTTAGTCGGTGTAAGCTCTTCTATTGATTGATCACGATCATTAGGGATCACTTTAACCCAATCATTTGCAGCAGCCAGTTTTGCTTCAATTTCTTCAACCGAAATATCTTTGGTTAGCTTAATTGTTAAAGCCTGACTATGGCATCGCATTGCACCAATTCTCACGCATAATCCATCAATTGGAATCGGTGAGCTTTCGATACCTAGAATTTTATTTGTCTCCGCTCCAGCTTTCCACTCCTCACGGCTTTGCCCTGAGGGTAGCTGAGTATCAATCCAAGGAATTAAACTACCCGCTAGCGGTACACCAAAGTGATCGGTTGGAAATTCGTCATTTCTTAATCTTTCTGCGATAGTACGGTCAATTTCAAGAATTGCACTCGCAGGATCTGCTAACGGTGCTTCGACCGTATTATAAATATCGCCCATCTGAGAGATTAATTCGCGCATATTTTTAGCGCCAGAGCCCGATGCTGCTTGATAAGTCATGGGTGACACCCATTCAATCAGACCTTCTTCAAATAAACCACCTAAAGCGATCAGCATTAAACTAACTGTACAGTTACCACCAATGAAATTTTTAGTCCCGGCATCTAACGCAGCATCTATTACTTTTCGGTTGACTGGATCAAGAACGATTACAGAGTCATCCTCCATACGTAATGATGAGGCGGCATCAATCCAATAGCCTTCCCAACCAGAATCACGTAATTTACTAAAAACAGATTTGGTATAATCACCACCTTGGCAGGTGATTATGATATCCATTTTTTCCAGCTCGCTAATGTCGTTCGCATCTTTTAATAAAGACTCACCCTTACCAACATTTGGCGCAGCTTTTCCTGCTTGTGAAGTTGTAAAAAACACAGGTTCTACCTGATCAAAATCTTGCTCTTCACGCATACGCTGCATCAGTACGGAACCTACCATACCTCTCCAGCCAACTAATCCTAATTTTTTCATAATTTTATACTTCATTTAAAGAACTAAATTTTATTGATCTGGATATTGCCCTGATATTGCAAAAAATCAGAGCAAATACGTTATTTAAACATATTTTGATATAATCCAAATCAATCTATGTGCTGTAAAGCCTTTAGCACAACTCGGACAATGCTTCGATAACCGCGTCGCCCATCTCTATCGTAGATACTTTTGTTGTACTTGCAGAGACAATGTCAGCAGTACGCAATCCTTTATCTAATACATTGCTCACTGCTTTTTCAATCAAATCAGCCGCAGTATTTTCATTTAGGCTATAACGCAGCATCATTGCGACTGATAAAATCGTCGCTAATGGGTTAGCAATTCCCTGCCCTGCAATATCTGGCGCTGAACCATGGCAAGGCTCATACATACCTTTGTTATTCACATCTAATGACGCTGAAGGCAACATACCAATTGAACCTGTGAGCATCGCTGCAGCATCGGATAATATATCACCAAACATATTACCTGTTACCACAACATCAAACTGCTTGGGTGCACGAACCAATTGCATGGCTGCATTATCGACATACATATGACTAAGCTCTACATCTGGATAATCTTTCGCCATTCCATCCATTATTTCTCGCCATAGCACAGTCACTTCAAGTACGTTAGCTTTGTCGACAGAACACAATTTACCACCACGCTTTTGCGCCGCTTCAAATGCAACTTTACCAATGCGTCTAATTTCAGATTCGCTATACACATAAGTGTTATAACCTTGACGCTCTCCATTTTCTAATACTCGCACGCCACGTGGTTGACCAAAGTAAATTCCCCCCGTTAATTCGCGCACGATAAGGATATCCAACCCGGAAACAATCTCAGGCTTTAAGCTAGAAGCATCCGCTAATTGAGGGTATAAAATAGCGGGACGTAGGTTTCCAAATAACTCTAAGTTGGAGCGTAAACCTAACAGTCCTTTCTCTGGTCGAATTGCCATATCCACCGCATCCCATTTAGGTCCACCTACGGCGCCAAGTAAAATGGCATCGGCATCTTTCGCTTTGTCTAAAGTTGAATCGGGTAATGGCACACCAAACTCATCTATTGCCGAACCGCCTACTTTGGCATGGTCAAGGTCCATACCCAAACTTAGTTTGTCATTTAATAAAACGAGTACTTTCTCAGCTTCTGAAACAATTTCTGGCCCTATGCCATCACCTGCGAGTAATAATATTTTCGACATTTCTTTTAACCTATATTAATAATTTATGCTTAGTTTCTCATATTAAGAAGCTAGTGTAGGAATAGCATCAAACAACCAAGGCGCTTGCTGGCGACGTTTTACTTCGTATTCTTTTATAGAGTCAATATCTTCGAGTGTGACCCCAATTTCATCCAAACCATTTAACAAGCAATGTTTTCTAAACTCATCCACTTCAAATGTATAGCTTTCGCCGTTTGGTGCTTTAATTGACTGGGAAGCTAAATCAACCTCTAATTGATAACCTTCGTTAGCAAATACGCCCTGAAACAACTGTTCAACTATCTCCTCACTTAAAACAATAGGTAAAAGACCATTTTTGAAGCAGTTATTAAAAAATATATCCGCAAAGCTAGGTGCAATCACACAACGAAAACCATAATCTTCAAGCGCCCAAGGTGCATGTTCACGAGATGAACCGCATCCGAAGTTTTTTCTTGATATCAGTATGCTTGAACCTGCGTAACGCGCTTGATTTAACTCGAAATCTTTATTTAAAGGACGTCCTTCACAATCTTGATCAGCTTGTCCTTCATCTAAGTAACGTAACTCATCAAATAAATTCTTGCCAAAACCCGTACGCTTAATAGATTTCAAAAATTGTTTTGGAATGATCATATCGGTATCGATATTCGCTCGATCTAACGGCGTTACAATACCTACTAACTGGTTAAACTTTCTCATAATTAAATCCTAAGCCCGCGCTATTTTGGTAAGTTCAACGTCACGAACATCTACAAAGTGTCCCGCCAACGCCGCAGCAGCAGCCATTGCTGGGCTTACTAAGTGAGTGCGTCCACCAAAGCCTTGACGACTTTCAAAATTACGATTTGACGTTGCGGCACAATGTTTACCTTGCTCTAGTTTGTCAGCATTCATAGCTAAACACATTGAACAACCTGGCTCACGCCATTCAAAGCCAGCATCAGTAAAAATTTTATCGAGGCCTTCTTTTTCTGCTTGGAGTTTTATCAAACCTGAACCTGGAACAATTAGCGCTTGAGAAATTCTATCTGCGATCGTTTTTCCATTAACCACTTCAGCCGCTGCACGAAGGTCTTCAATACGAGAGTTCGTACAAGAACCAATAAAAACACTATCGATATGAATATCCTTAATCGACATCCCTGCTTTTAAGCCCATATAACTTAAAGCTCGCTCAATGCCTTCTTTTTTAACTTCATCTTTTTCATTAGCGGGATCAGGTAAAATGCCATCTACAGGTAAAACCATCTCGGGCGATGTACCCCAAGTGACTTGAGGTATGATTGCAGCCCCATCTATTTCAATAATCTCATCAAATACGGCATCGTCATCACTATTTAAGTCTGACCAGTTAGCCACAGCGGCATCCCATTGCTCAGCTTTCGGTGAAAATGGTCGTCCTTTTACATAATCAATTGTTGTTTGATCAACGGCAATCATGCCAGCACGCGCACCCGCTTCAATCGCCATATTACAAACAGTCATTCGACCTTCCATAGAAAGTGCTTGAATGGCTTTCCCACCGAATTCGATCGCACAACCCGTTCCGCCTGCAGTACCCATTTCACCAATAATTGCGAGTACAATATCTTTGCCAGTAATACCTTGCTTAACAGTACCATTTACACGGACGAGCATGTTTTTCATTTTTTTCTGAATCAATGTTTGTGTCGCTAACACGTGCTCAACTTCAGAAGTTCCGATACCGTGAGCAAGCGCGCCAAATGCACCATGTGTAGAGGTATGCGAATCACCACATACAACAGTCATCCCAGGTAAGGTTGCACCTTGCTCAGGTCCTACAACATGCACAATACCTTGGCGAGAATCGCCCATTTTAAATTCTAGTACACCAAACTCATCACAATTATCATCCAAGGTGGTTACCTGAATACGTGATACTTTATCTACAATAGCTTGTACACCACCTGAACGGTCAGTCGTTTGTACATTGTGATCAGGTGTCGCAAGGTTTGCATCTAAGCGCCAAGGCTGTCTACCGGCTACTCGTAAACCTTCAAACGCTTGAGGTGAAGTCACTTCGTGTAGCAATTGACGGTCTATATAAATAATTGACGAACCATCTTCACGCTCTTTGACTAAGTGGGCATTCCACAATTTGTCATATAAGGTTTTTCCAGCCATTTCTTTCTCCAATAGGCACTGCTGACAAGTAAAAAAATTACTTCTTAAAATTCATTGAACATATGCTACCCCTCAGCGTAAAATAAAACAAATTCATATTTTTTATTAATACCATTCCATTTTGGAATACCTTCTTTAAGAGACAACCATAATGGATATTGACTCACTACTTGCATTTGTTACTACCGTTAATGAGAAATCATTTTCAAAGGCTGCATTAAAATTACACCTCACACAGCCTGCGGTTTCAAAGCGGATTCAAAATCTTGAATCCCAACTTGACGTTAAATTATTTGAACGCTTACAAAGAGAAGTTACATTAACAGAAGCTGGCGAAGTACTATTACCTCATGCATTATCCGTATTACATGAAATTGACAACGCTAAACTAGCAATTCAAAACATTGATCATAAAGTAGCAGGAAATCTACGCATTGTTGCCAGTCATCATATTGGTCTACATAGACTGCCTTTAATTCTTAAAAAGTTCAGTAAACGCTTTCCAGACGTCGAGTTAAAATTAAACTTTCTTGACTCAGAAAGCGCTTACCCTCTTTTGAGGGATAATCTCGCTGACATTGCTTTCATTACAATCCCTGAAGAAACATCTATAGCAGAAACAATTAAAAAAGAATTTAACTGCCATTTAATGTGGAAAGACCCTATGAGTTTTATATGCGGCCAAGGGCATCCTTTAAGTGAGCTTAACAGTGTTAATCCGGAGGACTTAGCAAGACACAATGCCATTTTGCCTTCGCAAAGCACCTTAACTTATCGAGTTGTAGAGTCTATTTTCAAAAATAATAATTTGAAATTAACCGCTAACATCCCAACCAATTATTTAGAGACAATGAAAATGATGGCTTCAGTTGGCATGGGTTGGTCTGTATTACCTAATACAATGATTGATGATGAACTCTATGTACTACCACTTCAATACAAGCCAGTCTCAAGAAAGCTAGGCGCAGTAAGTTACCAGAAGAAGAGTTTGAGTAATGCGGCAAAGGCTTTTATGAGTGTTGCTGAGTCCATTTGGGGTAAATCTGAAGAGAGTAAAACATCAAACAAATCGTAACAGAATATTAGCTTTTATTTAAAGTTGGCTAAACTCCCATTACTTGAACAACAATCGTTTTGATAATAAAGCCAAGAACACCTAAACCCAGTACTAAAAATAGAATTGCTGTACCAAATTTACCTGCATTAGATTTTTTTGCAAGATCCCATACGATATAGCCCATATACAAAATTAGGGCGGTAATACAGACATAAAGGGAGATATCTTCGAAGGTTTGAACAGTCATGATTAGGTAACGCTATCAGGTAAATTGAAGATCACATCTTATAGATAAAACTTAGAGTATGCAGTCTAGTTTTGCGGGGTAACTTTTATGCCATTTTCAAAAACTAACGATTGGAATGTTTCTTTTATGGTCGATTTACTAAATTGAACATATACATTTGCACCTTCTGTGCTCACCAAATTTAGTCGAAACTGATCATAAGATAATAAAGCCTCTGTATGTATAAAGACTACCTTTGCAATAAAATAAATTACATTTAGCCAAGAACATTTAAAATTTTATCTTTATATAATAGGCTAGTATTATTTATCCTGTCCAAACGAAGTGTGAACCGTGGAACTGCTGATTTAGCGCTCATAATATGTTTTAACTAATTCTTCTGGTTTGGCACCCAAAGCATAGGCCGCCCTTAGCTTCCACATCAGCCAAACAGTCTTAATAACGCCTTCCCTTTCCCATTTTCTTGCTGAGGTTGTAACGACTGCTTTACTACAGTATGGCTGTGATGTTTTTTTGAGTCGGGTACTGAGATCAATATCTTCCATTAAAGGTTGTTTGACAAAGCCATTAATTCTTTCAAACATAACGCGACGAATAAAAATAGCCTGATCTCCCGTCGCTATCGACGTTAATCTCGAGCGTTTATTAATGAACCACGAAATGATTTTATAGGGTAAAGCGTTGTTATTAAGTCGTACATCAAACCTGCCCCAAATGTACTTACTGGTAGAAAAGTACATTAGCTCTGGATAAGCCGACTCAGGTAATAATGTATCAGCATGTAAGAATAGTAAAATACTGGTTTTAGCTAATTTAGCACCGGCATTCATTTGTAGCGCTCTGCTTTTTGGTGCAGTAATTACACTTAAATTTTCTACAGTCTTAGCGTAGGCATTTAATGGGTGAAGACTATTATCATCACTTCCACCATCAACAACAATTACCTGGTTTTCGCATCCAATACGCTCAAAGATGTGATCCACAACGCTTAGTAACCGGTCACCTTCATTGTAAACTGGTATAATAACGCTTAGAAATGGGGCGTGTACTGTCGACATTTAATCTAGCGCACCACCACAACTACTTCCCTGACCAGCGGTACAACCGTAACAATGGTCAGCGACCGCTATATCAGCGCCCAATAAATTATTATTTAGTATTTCTGATAAGTGAAAGCCCTTAGGCATATCACTTGCTATAATTTGCTCCTGCTTTGCTTGAGAGCCTTTTAATTCAATTGGTATATTGAGCATCTGGTTAAAATCACAGTCATAAACATACCCTTCCCAATCTACACTGATAATGCTTCGACACATGACAGATTTCAAATTTTCACTTGAATAGGCTGATTTTAGTAGCTGCATATAATTATCAAACTCCCCTTTTGATATCAAGACACTTCCAAATCTACTGATAGGCATATTAGTGATCGTAAAAAGATGGTCGAAATTAATATCAAAATGTTCTGATAATTCACGTTTATAGTCAGCTTCTAGTTTATCTTGCGGCGGCGGTAAGTATGGGCCAACCGGATTATAAACAAGACTTAACTTTCTATTTTCATGGCCTTTCCCATATCCGAGCTGATTTAGCTTTTGTAGTGCCAACATGCTGCCATCAAAAACCCCTTTACCACGTTGTTTATCAACGTTATCTTGGGTATAACACGGTAACGATGCCACTATTTCAACTTCGTTTTCAGACAGGAATTCAGCTAAACCTTCATAACCTGGTTCTTGTAGTATTGTAAGGTTGCAACGATCCATCACGTGTACACCTAGATTTCTGGCTTCTTTAACCAAATACCTAAAGTCAGGGTTCATCTCAGGCGCACCACCGGTTAAATCGATAGTTTTTATTTCATGTTTTTTTACATATTCCAACACCAGATCAATCGTTTCGCGTGTCATTAACTCTTTACGGGTCGGCCCCGCATTAACATGACAATGCGTACAACTTAAGTTGCATAAATATCCTAAATTCAATTGAAGTGTTTCTAACTTTGCTCTGCGAAGTGAAGGAAAGTTCGACGTCATCAACAATGGACGTGTATCTAACATACTGACCCTTTAAAAAGTAAGGAATTACTGGGCGCATGAATATTCAAAGTTCATGCGCTTAATTAGCTTTACGACATAAATTAATTCTTATAGATAAATGGTACGACTAGAATAGACGTAAATAGTTCAATCAATATATGTTCAAACCTATACCGCTTAACCCAGCCAAAACCATAATGTCGTAATTTGTAATGCAAATAAAATAGCTGACATACCTTGCCAAAACACTAATGGATTCCTTTGCGAAATAGGAACATGTGATTTATCTCGAAACTCAGTATTTGGGTGTTCAAGATCATACACAAATTCTGACAAGGCGTCATAACGAAGGTCCGGAGAAATCTGCAGTGCTTTTTGTAAAGCCCCGTCCATCCACTTTGGTACCATTGGATTAATATCACGGGCTGGATGATAGTTAAGCCGATAAAAATCATTCGTAGACTGGCAGTTTTCAAACTTATCACCGTATGGGTACTTACCTGTGAGCATTTCATACATTACAAATGCAATTGAAAACATATCAGACTTTAAAGAACTACGTCGACGTAGTTTATATTCAGGTGCGCTATAGGTTTCTGTACCTAATGCAATTTCACGTTCAAATGCCGCTTCAATTTCGGCAACACCGGAAATATGACAGGATCCGAAATCAATCAAGGTAACATGGTCATCATCTCCGATAATTATATTATCAGGCTTTATATCTTGATGTAGGGTTTCTTTCCTATGTAACGCTCTCGTACCTTTTATTAACTGATTAATGATTTTTATTACCCGGTCAATTCCAGGCTTTGGGTTCTGTTTCATCCATTCACTTAATACTACGCCTTCAACATATTCACATACGTAATATAAAAACTTTTGAGGCCTTTCTTGATCGTGTATTTTCACAACATGCTTACTTGAAATGCGCCCGGCTATCCAAGGCTCCATAACAAAGCGTTCTTTATAAGCGATATCTTCATCATAGTTAATTGACGGTGTTTTCATGACGTATTTGTTCAGCGTATTTACATCTTCAACTAAATAGACTTGTGAACGGTTACTTGCATGTAGTTCAGAAATAATTTTATAACCATCAATTACCATCGATGGTGATAAAAATGGCGGAAAAGGAAGATCCGAAAGCTTAACATATGTGTCATCAGCATTTGCATCGGGTAATTCATCAATATGGATGAGTTGGCAACTCAAGTTATCATCACTATCATTCGATAATGCTAAGGATAATAATAATTCACAACATGTTTGAAAATTTGGTTTATTTTGCTGCATTAATTCTGACAAAATATTTTTTAAATGGCTTCGTTTCACAAAGTCATGAATGCCATCGGTACTTAAAAAGAATAAATCTCCAACTCGCACTTCTTCGGTGTAGTAATCAACATCTAGCATGAGATCCATTCCCATAGCTCGTGTCAGGTAAGTTGAATCTTTACTGACTCTCGCCGCATGATCATGCGTTATCTGTTCAAAATCCGCCCCTATGTCTGTCGGACGAAACCGATAAACACGACTATCACCAATGTGGAAAATATGAGCAGTACGTGATTTAATGACCATTGCAGAAAGCGTACTAATATAACCTTGTTCAGCTGAGTGGTAGCCCATACCTTGCCCGTATAACCATCTATTCAATGCGGTTAAAATTCTTTGGGCAGATGTTTTTACTGTCCATGAATCAGGGGTACTAAAATAATCACTTAAAAAGTTCTTTACGCACGTTTCACTCGCTTCTTTCCCGGCCTCAGCACTGCTTACGCCGTCAGCAACCATTGCAACCATACCTTTAACCGTTAAAACAGGTTCATCTGGCACATAAAAGCCAATTGAGTCTTCATTCTGAGCTTTTAATCCTTTATTAGAAACCTGACCGACAGTTACACGTAAACCACTAGATAAATGCATGTACCCTTTCACCTGGAAATAATTAAGTATTGTTATTAATGCTATTCATTGTTGAACGCAATCCACCAAGACAAAGCAATAAGTAATCCATCTTTTGTAAATGCGTACAAATATCAGTATATAGCACTAAGGTAACGATCATTGCCGTTACTGACAACTACCTTACTAATTAAGACCTGTTTAAATGCGCCATTCAATAGAAAAGTGTGCCTTCTTAGTTAAACAATACAGTGCACCATCCTTGAGCATAAAAAATAATTAAAGCAATTTAAGCGCACCAGATTAATTCATACCATTTTATAAAACATAGGAAAAACAAGTATATTATTTAACTCCAAACATAAATTTAATCTTTATTTATCAAATAGTTAAGATCACTAATAATTTTATGGCACGACAAATGCTTTATACAATTCAACAGCTTCTCATTGTTTCCAATATTTGGATGCATAATGCCAAAATTTCTAACAAAAGAAATACCGCACGAGAACAACGTAAGTCAGACATACGAGGCAAATATGAATAAACTTAAAGTAGTTGTAGTCGGAAACGGCATGGTAGGTCATCACTTTGTTGACCAAATGCTTGCGTCAGAAGTTGGTGCTGAGATCACAGTAATCGGAGCAGAAACCCGCCCAGCATATGACCGAGTTCATTTGTCTGAAGTATTTAGCGGTAAAGAGCCAAAAGATCTTGCACTGACTAGCAGAGAATTTTATAAAGATAACGGTGTAATTGCCCATTTCGGTGATGGTGTCACAGACATCCAGCGTGATAAAAAACAAGTTGTAACAGAAAGTGGTCGTATATTTGCCTACGATAAACTTGTACTTGCTACAGGTTCATACCCTTTCGTCCCCCCTATTAAAGGCTCTGAGAAAAAAGAGTGCCTTACTTATCGAACAATTGATGATTTAGGTGAAATAAAGTCTAACTCTCAAACATCTAAAATTGGTGTTGTTGTTGGCGGTGGTTTACTGGGTCTTGAAGCAGCTAATGCCTTACTTAATTTAGGCTTAGAAACACATGTTGTTGAATTCGCACCTGGTTTGATGGGCGTTCAACTTGATGAAGGCGGTAGTAAAATGCTTCGCCGTAAAATTGAAGGTTTGGGTGTAAGAGTACACACGTCAAAAGCAACATCTCTTATAAACGACAAAAGCGAAACCACAAAATTACGAATGAATTTTGCTGATGATTCGCATCTTGATACCGACATGATTGTATTTTCAGCCGGTATACGCCCTTACGATCAGCTTGCTAAAAAAGCTGACTTAGAAGTGGGTGAACGTGGCGGTATCGTGATCGATTATAACTGCCGTACCAGTGATTCAGACATTTACGCTATTGGTGAATGTGCACTATTCGGCAATATGATTTACGGTTTAGTCGCCCCTGGTTACCGAATGGCAGAAGTTGCAGTTCAGCAGTTTAGTGATGCAGAAGAGAAGACATCATTCACTGGTGCAGATATGAGCACCAAATTAAAACTACTAGGTGTTGATGTTGGCTCTATCGGTGATGCTCATGGGCGTACCGAAGGCTCAATCACTTATGTATTCAGTGATGAAAAAGTTGAAGTCTATAAGCGAATAATTGTAAGTGGGGACGGCAAATTATTACTCGGCGCTGTATTAATCGGTGACTGTTCAGATTACGACACACTGCTACAGTATTTCTTGAATGAAATTGAGTTACCTGAAAACCCAGAGAATATGATTTTACCTGCGACTGATGGGGCAGGCGCTCCAGCATTAGGTGCTTCAGCATTACCTATGACTGCAACTATTTGTTCATGTCATAACGTGAGTAAAGGTGATATTTTTAACGCAATTGATGCTGGCTGTTGCAGCGTTGGCGATGTGAAAGGTGAAACAAAAGCAGCGACTGGTTGCGGTGGTTGTGCGGCATTAGTCAAAAATGTTGTAGATAGTGAAATGGAGGCCCGTGGCCTTAGCGTTGATAAGAGCATTTGTGAGCACTTTCCTCATACACGTGAAGAATTAAACCACCTGATCAAAGTTGGCGAAATCAAAACCTTTGACGGCTTAATTGAAAAGCATGGTAAAGGTTTTGGGTGTGAAATATGTAAACCTGCTGTTGCAAACATGCTTGCCTCAACTTGGAATGATTATATTCTCGAAGAAAAACATACTGGTCTTCAAGATACTAATGATACGTTCCTTGCAAACATGCAAAAAGATGGCACTTACTCAGTGGTACCTCGAGTTCCTGGTGGAGAAATAACACCAGAGCAGCTTATTGCTATCGGGCAAGTTGGTCAAAAGTACAAGCTTTATACCAAAATAACCGGAGGTCAACGTATAGATTTATTTGGCGCAAAGCTAAACGATCTACCTATTATTTGGAAAGAATTGATTGATGCAGGTTTAGAGACCGGCCACGCTTATGGCAAGTCATTGCGTACCGTTAAGTCATGTGTTGGCTCCACCTGGTGTCGGTATGGCGTTAAAGACAGTGTTGGAACAGCAATTGATATAGAGAACAGATATAAAGGCCTAAGATCACCACATAAATTAAAAATGGCGGTGTCCGGCTGTACACGTGAGTGTGCTGAAGCACAAAGTAAAGATGTCGGTATTATTGCCACAGAGAATGGCTGGAACTTATACCTATGTGGTAATGGTGGAATGAAGCCTCGTCATGCAGATTTATTTGCAACTGACCTTTCAACAGAAACGCTAATTAAATACATCGATCGTTTCTTGATGTTCTATGTAAAAACGGCAGACCGCTTACAACGAACTTCTGTTTGGATGGACAATCTTGAAGGCGGACTCGATTATTTAAAAGAAGTAATCATTGAAGATAGCTTAGGTATTGCTGAAGAACTTGAAGCACAAATGTCGTTGGTTGTTGGCACTTATCAGTGTGAGTGGAAAACAACAATTGAAGACGAAGATAAGCTTAAGCGCTTTAGACAGTTTGTAAACTCTAATGAAGAAGATAGCAATGTTGTATTCGTTCAGGAGCGAGGCCAGATCCGCCCTGCAAGCGAAGATGAAAAGACTAAACTGATCGTAAAATCAGCTTAAGTTCATTTTAAATAACAAGTGCTTAAAGGATAGACCAATGTCAGTTAATCAAGTTATATGCAGTAAAAATGATTTAGTAGAAAACTCAGGCGTTTGCGCTTTAGTTAATGGTGAGCAAGTAGCAATTTTTTATCTTCCAAAAAGCGAGCAGCAAGTATTTGCCATCTCAAATTGGGACCCTATCGGTAAAGCGAACGTATTATCTCGCGGTATAGTGGGTGATTTGGAAGGAAAGTTTGTAGTCGCCTCTCCGCTTTATAAGCAGCATTTCGACCTTATATCAGGTGATTGCTTAGAAGATGAAACTGCATCAGTAAAGATTTATCCGATTAGTCTTGAAAATGACAATATCATTTTAGTCTAATTAACCAGCTTTCCCTTGTATGTCGCAAGGTTGACCTGCCCCTTAAACAGGGCGGGTTTTTTTTCCTCTATTTCATGTACTAATTCCTCTACTCTCAGTTCTGTATTCCTCCCTAAAAATCACGTTTACATCTCTACTTCAACTGAACTATAAATTAATCCCCCCGAACACATCATTAAAATGAAACTCTAGGAATTGTTAGGATTCTCTTTACATATCAGAACTACTTTACTATCAAGTTGGTTGCAGAAGAACCAACATAGTCTCATCAAAAGCATTGTTAAGGTTCGTGCTGCTCACCAAACCGACTAAACCAACGTCATACTTAATCTTGATGTTATCAAGATTGTAATTACAAATGAACAATGCGAACCTCAAACGCCTTTAATTACGTACAACAGCTTATTTTATTAGGTTGACTTACTCTTATTAGATACAAGCCATGAGTGTTGTGAGGGTGATCCAATTATATCCAACAAAGTGCTTAATATTAATCTTGTTGGGGTTCATTTTTTATCTATATTACAGGCATAAAAAAACCCCAGTAGGAAGACCTACTGGGGTTTTTAATAGAAGCCTGACAATGACCTACTCTCACATGGGAACTCCCACACTACCATCG
>Ga0209825_1000627_pt1 | contig 23235 bp, 22 predicted proteins | sample EN8Hudsemesocosm_FD_184631 | JGI IMG/M metagenome (GOLD analysis project Ga0209825, IMG submission 184631) | Methane-oxidizing microbial communities from mesocosms in the Hudson Canyon - EN8B Hudson Canyon (SPAdes) (version 2) | ecosystem: Environmental > Aquatic > Marine > Cold seeps | place...
GAAATAGTGCGAAATGTATGAGGTTTTTAAAAAGCCATTTTTACATCAAAAACCTGTCAAGCTATTTATTGCTTTTTGACGGTTTTTTTTAAAGATTATTGCTCCCCCTGTGATTTATAGGGGATACCCTTAATCGGCTATTAAAAGAAGTGAGGCCAGATCGCTTACTTATTGAGCCCACAGGATTAGGCTATCCTCAGAAAGTATTAAATATGCTAGTCTCTGGATCAAATCAACAAGTGTTAGATGTACGTGCAAGTATTTGTTTGCTTGACCCAGAAAAATTAAAAGATAGTCGTTATACAACTCACGAAAATTTTATTGACCAGATAGCTTTATCCGATGTTCTGGTAGCCAATAAAACTGATCTAGCAGATAAACAAGCCATAAATTTATTTCATCAGTATGCTGAAAACAGCAATCCACAGAAAGCATTAATTTCAGAAACACAGCAAGGACAGCTAGATATTTCTTGGCTAGATCTACAGAGAAACTCAGAAAGAAAAGCTGAATTTCCTAATGCGCATCAAAAGACTAAATTCTCTGAAAATATCCCCAACCATTCTTTAAGCAATAAGGCCGATGGCTATCATAGTTCAGGTCATATATTCCCCAAAGAAACTGTTTTTGATTATGGTTTGCTAGACAAAGTATTTAAGCAACTTAATTTAGAAAGATTAAAAGGAGTGATTAATACTGATCAAGGTTGGTTTATTGTTAATGGTTCGGGAAGTACCATTGACTATATTGCTATCCAGACTTCAAACAAGAGTCGAATAGAAGCGATTAGTCGAGAAAATAGCTTTCAAGCCGTTTCAAATGCACTCAGTCAGTGTAAAATTGAACAAACATAAGGAATTAAATACAGTGATCAATAAAAAGAAGGAAGTTTAAAATGCCAGAGTTTCAACTTACAGATGATGATTGCTTTGCTGAATTAATTATTTGGGCGGATAAAAATGATATTAGTGATTCCTTGTTGCCACGTAATAAAGACCAACTCATAGAATTAACTGAGTTATCCTTAATAGGATGTCAACTAACAGAAATTCCAACAGCTATTGCTTATTTAACCAAGTTGACAGAGTTAAACCTTAACAAAAACCAACTCACTGAATTACCAGAATCTATCGGTAATTTAAAACAGTTGAGACGATTGTATTTAACTGGGAACCAAATTAAAGAATTACCAGAGGAAATTGGTTTTTTAGAACAATTAACAGAGTTACTATTAGGCCGAAATAAGCTTAAAGAATTGCCTGAATCTATAGCTGGTTTAAATAAGTTATCAATATTATCTTTATGGAAAAATGAATTTATAGAAATTCCAAAAAGTATTTCAAATTTAACAGAACTAACAGAATTGCATTTAGGGTGGAATCAAATAACGGAGATTCCTGAATTTATAGTTAATTTTACTCAATTAACTGAATTATCACTAGGCTGTAATAAACTTAAGGAGGTTCCTGAGGTTATAGGTAAATTAAGTGGTTTAACGGATCTATCCTTATGGCAAAATCAGCTAACAGAACTGCCTGAATCTATAGGTGATTTAAGTCAATTAAACTACCTGATGTTGTCAGATAATAAATTAGATAAACTGCCCTTATCAATCAGCAAATTGACTCAATTAGAAACACTGAGTTTGACTGATAACCTTATTAAAGCATTACCTCCTGCATTAAGTAATATGCAGGCTTTTACTGAATTTGAATAAGTAATTTATATGCAGATTAAATGTAATGTTTTCTGTTCTTAGGCCGATACATAAATTATGGAATTATAGGAGAACTCTCATGTCAAAGTTAACTCAAGATCGTATAACTTTTATAGAACTTCTACACGATGTATTTATAAAAAGAACTGGCCATGGTGCATTTGCAACTATTTCTGTTATTGAAGCAATGGAGTTGTTTGATAAGTGCGTAGCCTCAGGACAGTCAACTAACAGCTTTGTTAATCAGTATGTTCGTTCAGTTTAGTTTTTTAATCTATCATATTGGTGGATGCTATTCAGGTTTAGGGGAGGGGATTATGAAAATCCCCTTTATAGCAAAGCCGCTCTGAAAGTGTGTTGATTTTCTGTTTAAAATAGCTGTCAATTAACAAGCATGAGCGGATAAATTACATCACTCCAAATCAAAATCGAGTGGATTCTTAGTTTGCTTAAGAGTTCTACTTTGCATCTAAGTGCATAAGCACACGTATAATACTCAACAATATCTCATTTCTTACCTTTAATTGGGCATGGAACATATAAAACCATGGGGTCAAACCATGGGGTCAGCCAGCTTGATTTTCAACTAAAAGTTAGTTATTATTCTTAAATGGCTAGATTACCCAGAATTGTTATTCCAAACCAACCCTTGCATATTATGCATAGGGGAAATAATAAACAAAATATTTTTGAATCAGAAGAGGATATGACTCGGATCAAAGAAGATATTGCACATGCATTATCTAAGTCTGATTGTCATTTACATGCTTATGTCATCATGAGTAATCACTTGCATCTTCTTATTACCCCAGCGGACAAAGTGCAGCTTAGCCGGTTTATGCAAACGATGGCTAATCGATATGTCAGATTTTTTAATGCAACCCGTAAAAGAACAGGCACTATCTGGGAGGGCCGGTTTAAGTCCTGCCTAATAGATAGTGAAAATTATCTTTTTACGCTTTATCGTTATATTGAAATGAATCCTGTAAAGGCTCATATGGTTAAAGATATTGCTGATTATCCTTGGTCAAGCTATCGGCATAATGCGTTAGGTGAAAAAGATAGTCTAATCACTGAGCATGAGCTATATCAAAATTTAGCTGAAAGTTCTGCATTACGAGTTGAGAATTACCAGAAATTATTTAATACAGTAAACTGCTCAGATCTGGAACAACAAATAACAGAAGCAACAATGAGGGGAGAGGTTTATGGAACCCGTGAATTTCATCATGAAATCAGTCAATTAATTTCAAGAGTAACGAAACTTGCTGCTCATGGTGGAGACAGGAAAAGTGAAAGCTATAAGGATCAAACTGGCTGACCCAGTGATACATGATATCCTCTGAAAACAATAGACTTTCAGAGGCACTTGCTTTATACCAAACTATTTTTTAACAGTTCATAATTATACTTATAGCAAGGTTTTATGTATTATTACTGTATAAAACTTTAGGAAGTGTTATGAATATTGACAGTATAGGACAAGCATCGCCAGCTATTGCTACTTCGCAACCAACAATACAAACACCATTACTAAAAACTGCAAATGATTTACCTAAATTAGCATTGCAGTTAATCCCACCTATTCCGCAAGCAACTGGGAGTATTGGAAATAATATTAATGTATCTGTTTGAGTGCTAATTGATTGCCCTCTGTAAACCTGAAAAATTATAAACACGTATGAAAAAACCTATAGTTATTATTGGTATTGGGGAGCTGGCAAATGTTTTCTCTCGTGGTTTTCTTCGCTGCGGATATCCTATCTACCCAATTACACGGGCAATGGATTTAGATGAAGAATGTCAGCAAATATCTTCACCTCAACTGGTATTAATTACAGTACAAGAAACTGAATTGCATTCACTGTTGGAACGATTACCAAAAGCATGGGCTGATAAAGTTGCACTGGTACAAAATGAATTATTACCAAGAGCCTGGCAAGTTCATAAAATAGACAAGCCAACAGTAACAGTTGTCTGGTTTGAAAAGAAGAAAGAGTTAGAACTGACTAATATTTTACAGTCACCCAGTTTTGGGCCCAATGCTGCAATAATGTCTAATGCTTTGAAAGCAGTTGATGTGCCTGCACCTATACTGAAAAGTGAACAAGAGTTGGTGTATGAGTTGGTTCGAAAGACTGTTTATATACTGACTGTTAATATTGCGGGCTTAGTTAATAATTGTAGCGTTGGCGATTTATGGGCACAACATGAGTCATTAGCGAGAGAAATTGCAGAAGAGGTAATTCTTATACAAGAATCACTTATAGGGCAAAACTTATCACATGAAAAATTAATCAATGGCATGGTTGAAGGAATTGAGGATTGTCCTAATCGGTTTTGTCTCGGACGTAGTGCATCATCACGATTAAGGCGAGCTTTATCTTATGTTGAGAATGCTAATTTATCGACTCCAAAGTTAGTGGCAATAGCAGAAAGTTTAGATGATAATTAAGGGTGTTTATTTAACGTGGTTATTCATAAATCACAGTTTTAAAAAAGCCATATACTAGCAACTTTTTAGTAGTATAAAGCCTTGGCAAAACAAGGAGGGGCCTATTGGCTGGGACCAGATCAAGAGCAATCGCGGCCAATAGGCCCCTCCTACACTTAAAAACAAGCAGTGTTACGATCAAAAGGTGGTTGTCAAAAGTAAAATTGAAAGCATGTTAGCCATCAATTACCTGATGTTTGGTTTTTATAAAATCCAAATGAGGCACATGAAGTAAATCAGCCATTTTTCGAACCATATATTCTTCGTGTTTATCTAGTTCACCATCAGCATAAGCGATTTGCCATAAAGTTTTAATAACAGTGATTTTTTGTTCTTGAGAAAAGCCTTTATTGATTAAAGAGGTAAAGTGGTAGTAATCAGTTGTTTGTTTTTGTTCTTGAGTAGCTAAAGTAATTAAGGTGTTTGCTTCTTCTGTGGATAGTGAAAAATTAGCACTAATACTTTTTAGAATAGTATCGTGTTCATTTGCATGCACTTTATCATCCATATGCATCATTTCTATAAATAATGCAGCACAGGCTAAATGAAGACTTTCTTCTGATAATGTCGTTTCTGTAGAAAAAGTAATATGTTGGTCAAAAAATAATTTAATTTGATTTAGCATCTAAGTTGTTTCATTTAGTAATTTAATGAAAAATAGTTTACAACATTTTTGCTTCTCACACGCCTTATTTGAAATAGAAAGAAGGGGAGAAACTCAAGGTATATTATTAACATGAAATCAGTAAAGTTTACCTACTAGATCAATATGAGTTAAATATAATCGCATATCAAACTCTAGCTGATGATATTCAGGTTCCATATGCATACATAGATTGTAAAAAGCTTTGTTGTGTTCCTTTTCTTTTAAGTGAGCCAATTCATGAACAACAATCATGGTTAGAAATTCAATGGGGACTTTTTTAAAAACAGAGCCAATGCGTATTTCATTTTTGCTCTTTAACTTATTTCCTTGGACGCGTGAGATAAATGAATGGAGCCCTAAAGCATGATGAATAACATCAATTTTGTCATCATAAATAATTTTACTTAATGGGTTTGATTGCCTAAGAAATTGATTCTTTAGATCCATAACAAAAGTATAAAGGGCTTTGTTATTACTGATTTTATGACTGCTTGGGTATTTGTTTAAAAGTAGCTCAGATAATTTATCAGATTCGATAAGATTGTGTACTTGATCAATAACAGTTGGTGGATAGTTTTTTAAATATTTAAGGGAATTCATTTTAGGAAATTGAGGTGGTTTATGGTTGTATTTTAAAGCATTGTTTTATAGTAGGGAGATAAGTCAAACATTAGAATTAAACTCGCCTTGTCTGTTAGTGTTGCTGATCAAGTAAATTGAAATAAACTTTCACTTAGTGAAATCAAGTATAATTCAAGAAATTTTTATTTTGATGGTTTTGAAAGGAAGTCAAACTGTATAAAGTAGAATGAAAGGCCTGTATATTTTCTGCAGACCTTTCTTTTTCCAAAAAAAATTACTCATGCTAGGGGGCTTAATCGTTTAAAAGCTTATTTTATTAAAATACCCTTTTTTAACTACCAAAAAATGATAAACAACGACGATTTAATATGAATCAAGAAAATCCATCGACAAAATTTAATGCAAGCTTTGAGCGTTGTATAAATGACCCTTTCTTTTTGGATCAGTTTTATGAGGTTTTTCTTTCAAGTTCAGAAGAAGTAAGCTTACTGTTCAAAAATACTGATATGGGCACTCAAAAAGCTATGCTTATGACTTCTTTGGTTTATATGAGTAGAGCTAATAATGATGAACCAGATTTGCTTTCAACAATAGCTGAAAAACACAATAAAAACAATCTCAATATAAAGCCTTATTTTTATTCTCTGTGGTTAGATAGCTTGCTTACAACAGCAAAGACCATTGATCCTGTTTTTGATACGAAAACAGAAAAATTATGGCGAGAAACCTTGCAACCTGGAATTGATTTTATGGTTAGTAAATATGACCTGGTCTGAGTTAGTACTCTTATAAACGCAACCCACCCAAAAGTTCAGACACTACAAAACCCGATGTAACAGCGCCTTCATGCAAACCTTCAAAAAGATAGGCGCCTGCATGGTAGGTGTTGTTTTCACCATTTGTTTGTAGAACTTCCTGTCGATAGCGAATTGCTTCCACATTGTACATTGGTGAGCTATGCTGCTGAGTATCAATGATTTTATCGGGGGCTATATGCTGTTCCATATTATAAGCAAGACTATAATTGATATCATCTTCAGTAGATAGGCCACTTAAACGATCTAAATAAGCATTGTATCCACAACCTTCATTATCTTTATTTTGGAACAAATCAAATTCACTGAAATAAGTCACGCCGAAGTGTTTATATATTGAAGTATCGGTATGAATGATTGTATTGATAACATTCAATTTCCAATCTTTAAATCTTTTGATTTCATTTTCCGTAGGGTCTTTCAATAAGGTTAATACCTGATCAGGTGTAGTGGCGAAAATTATTTTATCGAAATGATACCGATCACCATTAATGAGTTTTATTTGAACAGCGGATGAATCACGAGTAACGCTTATAATATTTGTATTACAATGGATTGAACCAGAAAATTGCATTAATATCTTTTCAATGTAGCTATAAACACCACCAACAATACGCTCCCACTTTGTATTCATGCCTGAGTGAGCTAGCAAGGGGATAGCTATTTCGGCAGGAAAATTATCGATTTTTTTATAAGGCATAGAATAAGCGTACATCAGCAACATTTTTAGCCATCTGCCACTAATATTATTTCCTAAATAATCTGAAACAGGGTGGTTACGGATTGAATTTTGACTTGAAAAATGCATTCTGGCATATACATTTAAGTATGAGAATATAATGGATGCTAGATTGAGGCTTTCACTAAGTTTTTCCCATTTTGTTTTACAACCGTAGCGAATAGCGCCTGTAGATTTGTAATAGCGGTCATTAGCCAGAAAAAGTTCACTAGAAATGGGGGTATGTTCCAGTGGCACTTGAAGGTTATGCATTAGTTTATGAAAGTTGGGGAAGTAATCACGCTGAAATTCTATCACTCCATTATCTAAGGTGATATTCTGATCCAGTGAATCACAAGCTACATTCTTGTTTAATGTCCGGATGTTCCCACCCAGAATGGGCTGTTTTTCGAACAAAGTGATGTCGTGAGTTTTATCAAGTAGATGAGCTGCTGTCATACCGGCTGCGCCACCTCCTATAATAGCAATCTTCATGACTTGTTTTTGTTTAAGACTTGATCATTAGCTAACTTTTCGTACAACTTACAACCTGTTCCAATCGTTCCTGTAAAGCTGGGCGCTCCTGATGAAGCATTACAAAAGTAAAAATTATCGAGGGATGTTTTGTGGTCTAATCGTTCAGCATTAAAATTAGCGGGCGTTATATTTGATCCATAAGAGTTTCCTTCAGGACTGCCACAAAAACTTTCATTAGTTGTTGGGCTTCCTAACATTTTAAAAACTAAATGATCTCGAAAATTTGGAATATATTGTTGCTCAACAATATCCATCATAGCGTTAAATATTTCTTTTTTCATTTTTCGATAGGCACTGGCATCACGAATTTTTAAGTCATGAAAAAAGTGATAGTTTGCTACCGTTAAAAATTGAATGATTTGTTCGCCTTCAGGACAATCACTATTATCGTCGCTAAGAAAACCTGGAGTTGTCATCACAAAACTGGGAGCAGAGTAATCAGCTCGATCATACATATCATCGAAAGATTTATTTAGGTCTGCTTGTTCACTATGAAATAAATTCCAGTTACCAAAGCCAAAATCTTTTAAATCAATATCTTTAACGACGCAATATGCCACAAAATTTGAAGGTGAATAATCATATTCAAGTTTGTTACGTATGGAATTGGAAAACTTATCTATTCCTATCATTGTTGCCGCACGTTTTGGATCAATATTACAAATAACATCGTGTCCTTGATATTTTCGTAATATAGTATGGTCATTTACATCAATTGTTTTTACGCCTGTTACTCTGTTTTTATCGAGTATGAAGTCAGTGACTCTTTGTTGATAAATGATTTCGCCATCATTATCTTTAATCACCTTAACCAACGAATCAATAACGTGTTCAAAATGATGTGTTGGGTAATAAGCCCCTCGACAATAACCTGTAAACAGCGTGACCCATGCAAAGAATGATAATTTACCCGGTGGTAATAAGAAATCTGGCCATTGTAGAGCTAAGAGAGTTTGCGCTTCTAGTGGAAGGTTAAAGGTATTAAATACATCTTGTAGAGTCGAGTTACGGTATTTAAATAAATGCTGACTTTCTAATGGATGGCTTATTACATATGAAAAACCTAATGATTCTGGAAGTTTTTCTATTTCAGTTGCAGTTTTCCATACTTCGCTAATAAATTTTTGAAATGATTCGGTATGATCAGGGAATAGATTAGAGAGACGTTGACATAACTCGTCCTTGTTGGAGGGAATATTCAATGCATACCCTGGTATGCGCATATGGTCGAAACCATTAGGATCATATTGCTCGAATGTTACTGTTTTCTCAAGCCCTAGTTTTTTGAGAAACATATTAACAGTTTCTCCTTCTCCACAGTTCCAGACATAGTGTAATTGAGCATTAAAGCGATATTTTTCGCCCTCTACAAAAGTATGTCCATAGCCCCCAGGAAATTCATGAGCCTCAAGAACTTTAACTTTTTTCCCTGCCTTAGCCATTAATGCAGCAAAAGATAGGCTAGCTAGTCCACTACCTACAATTAAATAGTCAGGGTCAGTTTTTGAATGTGTATTTGACATATTGCACCTTCCAGAATTTAAACTCTGTACGGCCAAGTTTTCAGTGTTTTATCAGCAAAAAAATCATTATAAAAACCGAAAACTTACCCACACAGAGAATATTAATTAATATTTTCCAGTTTGTTGGGCTTTGACATCATCTTTGTCTTTCTGTCAGCTTAACATACATAATAAGTAGTTTGCTCTAATTTCAAAAAATCAAAAGGCGGTGTTTTTATTGCCTTATTTCTTATTAATACGTAGTGAATTAGCCAGTACAGAAACTGAGCTTAAAGCCATTGTTGCTGATGCAACCGTTGGACTTAGTTTCCCTGCTACTGCAAATGGAATAGCGACGGTATTATAAGCAAATGCCCAAAATAGATTTTGTTTGATATTAGCTAATGTTTCAGAACTTAGAGTAATGGCATCATATACTTTGGCAATATCCCCATGAAGAAGAATAAGGTCTGATGACTCAATGGCAATATCAGTGCCTTTATCTATTGCCAGACTCAAATTTGCAGCGGCAAGAGCTGGCGCATCATTAATGCCATCTCCAATCATTGCAACTTGGTGTCCTTGATGCTGTAACTCTCTAATAATTTGTAATTTTTTATCTGGAGTAGTCGTGGCTATAACCTTTTCTATTCCAACTTGTTGAGCAATATGATCGGCTGCCGCTTGTGTATCACCCGTTACCATCAGTGTGTTGATATCATGCTGGTGTAGCTTATTGATAATATATTCAGCATTTTCTCTGATAGGGTCAGTAAGGGCAAATAAGCCAACAGCTTGTTGATCAACGGCAAGGTAAATTAAAGTTTTACCTTGGTCAGACAGCTTTTTTGCAGTCGACTGTAGGTTTTCTATATTTATTTTTTGTTTTTCTAGCCATTGCTCGTTTCCTAAAAAAATGCTTTTATCAGCTACCGTTGCGCGTATTCCTTGGTCTGGCATGCTATAAAAACGAGAAGACTTTAATAATTCAATATTATTCTGTTTAGCGTAGCGAACTATGGCCTGAGCAAGAAAATGTTCAGAATTAAATTCAGCCGATGCAGCTAATTGAATGACGTCTTCATCATCTAGTTTAGATATATTAAATAGCTCAGTTACTTTTGCGTTGCCTTCGGTAATGGTGCCTGTTTTATCAAAAATAACGGTATCAATACTGGCTGCTGTTTCTAGTGCCTCACCATTACGGATATAAATTCCTTTACGTGCTGAGCGACCTGTCCCAACCATGGTGGCTGCTGGTGTTGCTAGTCCTAATGCGCATGGGCATGAAATAAGCATGACGGCTATGGCGTTAGCCATTGCATGAGCCAATTTTTCACTACTTAATGCCCATCCACCAAAGGTTGCAGCAGATAAGACAATAATTGAGGGTACAAAGATGGCAGAAAAACGATCAACTGTTGACTGGATAGATAATTTGGATGCTTGAGCTTGGTCAACCATATGAATCAAGCCAGATAAAATGGTATCTTTACCTGTTGCTGTAATTCTAATTTCCAATGCACCACTGCCATTAATACAGCCATTTAAAACCTGATGCCCAGTTTCTTTAATACAAGGAGTATTGGAGCCACTAACCATTGATTCATTAACACTTGATAAGCCATTAACAACAATGCCATCAGCAGGGATTTTTTCACCAGGACGTATTAATAAGATGTCACCTATAGCAATATCTTCAATATTAACCAGCGTTTCTTGGTTATTGTTTAGTAAAGTAGCTTGTTGTGGTTGTAGGTTGACTAGTGTACGTATATCTTTAACTACTTTGTTTTTTGCTAATTCTTCCAGATAACGGCCAAAAAAGACAAAATCAATAATTGCTGTTGCCGCATCAAAATAAACATGACGAGTTGATTTGAATAATGCAGGAATACTATAGCTATAGGCCGCTCCAACACCTAATGCAATAAGGCTATCCATATTGGCAGAGCCTTGTTTAGTTTGAACGATTGCTTTTTTGAATATATCACGTCCACCAAAAAAAACGACAGGTGTAGCCAATAATGCCTGAAGCCATAATACAGAGCGTGATTGACCACCAAAGGCACTGAGTAAGGCGACGGGTAAACTTAAAAATCCTAGCATTTTTAAGTGTGATTCTGTCGACAATAGATGTTGTTTTTCTAAATCGAATAATAGTTTCCGTTCTTCTAATGTATCAATAGAAAAAGCTTGATAACCATTATCATTAACAATTTTAAACAGTTCTCTATTGTTTAGGTAGCCGGTAACACGAGCTGTTTCTGAAACATAATTAATACTGACTTTAACAATATCAGCTTGACGTTGTAGCAGCATTTCAAGAAATAGTGCACAGGATGCGCAACTCATACCACTGATGCCAAAGACAATATCTTGTAGTGGTTGATCTTTATGTTTGTTTTTATGTTGAAGCGCATTAATTGAGGAAAGTGGCTTCAATCCTAAATTATGTATCACTGAATCAAGCAGAATAAGTAAATTATTTACAGGGAGGACGGTAGGATCAAAAATAATGGTAATTGAACCTATTGCTGGAACCACTTTAACATTATCAATACCTTGTCGTTTTAGTAATAAGATTATTAAAATATGGGTACGCTCTTCTTCCTTACATAAACTAGGCACAAGAATACGAATACGGCACTTTAGCTGATGAGCTATTGAGAAGTTATTAAAGCTGTTGGCCTGTTCCATGTTTATTCCTTTTGCGTAGATTATTCTAAATAAGAATGATAGGTTTGCATGCCCCCAGATAAGTTTTTAACACGGAAGCCATTTTGTTGCAAAATTCGTGTCGCAGTATAAGCGCGTTGACCGACACCACAAACCACCCAAACCTCACGTTCACGGGATAATTCATCTAATCTTTCTCTTAATGAATCTAAAGGGACATTAATCGCATTGGGGATATGTTTATTGTCATATTCAGCGACTGTGCGTACATCGACAATTTGGGCTTGTTGATAAGGATCATCCAAGATTAATGCCAGTAATTGGTCCGCATCATTTTGATCTTTTGTATCAACTACTTGCACATGACTTTCCATCAACTCTTCCCAGCGAGCTAAAGGGTGATTATCACGTAAATGGTTGGCTGCTAGCATACCAGCTAGATTAACAGGGTCTTTAGTTGCTCCAAATTGGGGGGCGTAACATAGTTCAGCTTCTTCAAGATCGTAAACAGTGGCATTCATCTGAATATAGGATGAGATAACATCAATACGTCGAGCCACACCAGCCTCTCCTAGTGCCTGAGCGCCTAAAACCTTGCCGCTTTTGCTATCATAAAGAAGTTTCATATGAATAGGTTTAGCGCCAGGGTAATAGCCAACATGGTTGCTGGGGTGCAGATAGACTTTTTCATAGTCTGTGTAGCCAGCCTTTTTTAATTGTTTTTCATTAACACCTGTTGTTGCGACTGTTAGTCCAAAAAGGCCACAAACAGAAGTGCCTTGAACCCCACGATAACGCATGTCAGCTGAAGCACCTGCAAACTCATGTCCAACAATATGTGCTGCAGCAAGGCGGCCTTGACGATTAGCTGGGCCTGCTAATGGAAATAAATGCCATTCATTGGTGATAACATGGCGTACTTCAACCATATCCCCAACAGCCCAGATATTTTCGTCGCTGGTTTGCATATGATCATTTACACGCACACCGCCATGCTCGCCAATTTCTAAATCTGCTTGTTCCGCCAACTGGACTCTGGGTTTTACACCTACTGAAATCATTACCGCATCAGCTGTAATGGCTTGGTCATTTGCTAGGTTTAAGTTTAAGGTTTGATCGGAGTTTTGTTGAAAGGAGGTGACCTTACTGTTTAATCGACAAGTAATTCCATGTTGCTTAATATGTTTCTCAACATAGCTGGCCATTTCTTTATCTAGAGTAGGCATCAATTGATTTGATGACTGTAGAAGGGTGACTTCAATATCTCGTTTTTTTAGGTTTTCAGCTAGTTCTAATCCTAAATAACCAGCGCCCATCACAACTGCATGTTTAATATTATCTAATGCCGCACGAATTTTTCGGCTATCAGGAATGGTACGTAAAGCATAAATACCGGGTAAGTCAACGCCTTCAATATCAGGCCAAACTGCAGCGGCGCCTGTTGAAAGAACCAGAGAATCATAATGCTCAACACGATTTTTCCCACTGAGTAAGTCATTAACAACAATAGTCTTATTTTCTCGGTCTATGGAAGTGACTTCGCTATCAGTACAGACTTGAATATTAAAACGGTTTTTAAACAGAGCAGGTGTGGCAACCAGTAATTTATCTTCTTCAACAATGACATCGCCAATAAAATAGGGCAGTCCGCAGTTGGCAAAAGAAACATAAGATCCCATTTCAAAAATTACGATTTCACAATGCTCACATAAGCGTCGAATACGGGTGGCACATGTTGCTCCACCAGCCACGCCACCTACTATTAAAATACGTTTCTTTGACATGATTTTCCTTATAGGGTTGTATATTTCAAGTGGCGAAGAGGATTAATGTAGGTTGCCTTGGAAAGCAGTTGTTTATGGAATATTGCGCTCCATAATTTTTAGCTAGGCTTTCTTGGATTATGCAACGCTATAATCATTAAATCAATTCAAACTTCTAATTACGGTATCTGCGACTAGGTAGGTGGTTGGCTATTATCTTGAATGAATAATAATTATTTGTGATTAGGGGGAGAGGTGTTTATAATCCGCCTATTCTTTCTGGTGATGTTGTTTAATTAAAACAGTATCTTAAATGGGAAGTTGGTGAGTGATAGAATTATCACAATGCCGACACTGCCCCCGCAACGGTAGATAAGTTAAGAAAAATCAGTAGCCACTGTATTTATATGGGAAGGCGATTTTTTGGGTTGTTTTTAAAATCAACTACTTATAAGTCCGGATACCTGCCTGAAAGTCTCTCGTTGCAGCGGTGGGCTTTGCTTTCGATATACAAGTTAATCTTGTCTATCTGTATTTCTACCCTTGTATTTTTATCTATATGCACGGGTGGTGCAGAGGACCCAATGGTTAATTTAATATCTATAATATTACTGTTTTTTTCAGTAACTCCTGTTTATGCTCATCTTCATGGTAACGAAGAGGGTGATAAACCATTCAACTTTAAATCCCCTGATGAGACTGATTTCTTCCAAGCCGTTGAGCATGATGAAGAATACTACGGTTGCAGTGGTTATCTACGGACTGGGTTTATTCAGACAGATCACAAATCAGCTTCTGCTATTGCAGGTGAATTAGGTTGTGGTTATCAATTAAATTCATTTATCAAGGCTCATATTGGTCTCTTTGCATCAATTGATCCTGGTTTTAACAGCAATAATGATCTAAATATCCAAGGTGATTTTTTTAATCAGCAGAAAGATAGTTATCTTATTGTTGGTGAAGCTGTTTTAACCCTCACTTATGATAAATTTGAAGCACACCTAGGGCGGCAGAATTTTGATTCACCACATTTAGACGGTGATGATTTACGGATGATTTCTAATTTATATGAAGCTTACTTATTAGATTATCATTATTCTGATGCATTGTATTTTGGTGCTGGTTTTGTACGTGAAACTTCAGGCTGGGAAAATGGTGCAAATGCCTCGCAATTTGTTTCCATTGGAGAAGGACTAGGTGGTAACTCTAATGGTGCATGGTTAAGTTGGGTTAATTATCAGCAGGATAATATGATAATGGATACCTGGTTTTATCTAATACCTGATCACATTGCCATTTTTTATACAGAACTTATTTATAGTAGAGAGTTAACTGACACTGTTTCTTATAGTTTTGGGTTTCAATATGACTGGGGACACGATGTTGCTAATTCACGCCTGGGTAATGTTGATGCTCATACGGTAGGTTTTCTATTTGCAATTTCATGGACAGATATTACCTTTACCTCGGCGTACAATAAAAACTTTGGTAACACCGGGGCGGTAGCAAGTGTAGGGGGAGGGCCATTTTTTACTTCTTTAGAAGATCAAACGCTTGATGCAATAAGTGGTAAAGATACAGAAAGTATATTATTAAGCATTGAATATAATATAAATGACTTTATCAATCTTGGTGCAGCAGCAGGGAAGTTTAATGCTGCAAATAGCAAAAATTATAATAAAGAAGAACTTAATCTTTTTATTAACATCAATTGGAAAGAAAACCTCAGCACTGAGTTAATATACGCAGTGGTTGATGATCAAAATTCAGAACCTGATATGCATCAAGTTCGAGCCATTTTAACTTATCGATATTAAATATCATTATGTATTTTAGAAACTTAGTTTTATCTGCTTTTTTTATCGCGATTGTTGTAGGGGGTATTTTTAGTGCTTATCAAGCAATATTTATTACGCCTATAATTGTTAGTTCAGAAGTTTATGAGGTTGCAGAAGTAATGACTAATCATGCTGAAACGGAAGCTTGGGCTCCAGAAGATGGTTTAGAAAGACATTCATGGAGTTTTGCTACAAATTTTTTACTCTGTTTTGCTTATGCTTTAATTTTACTGAGTGTAATGACAACTAAACCCTCAATAAACATAATAAAAGGATTTGCTTGGGGAGGAGCCGCTTATATAACAATTTTTGCTGCACCTGCAGTCGGGTTACTACCTGAAATACCAGGAATGGAAGCTGCGTACCTTGAGGGGAGACAAGCTTGGTGGATATTTACTGTAGTTGTCACTGCTTTGTCATGTTGGCTTATTGCCTTTCATTCTGTAGTCAATAAAATAATAGGATTTGTATTAATACTCATCCCACATTTTATAGGCGCTCCTCAGCCAGAAACACATGGGTTTGTAAATACAGATCCACAAGCAATAGCCGCTTTGAATCAACTTTGGCATCAATTTATAATACACACCAGCATAGCAAATGCTTTGTTATGGTTGCTTATTGGTGGTTTGTCGGGTTATTTGCTTGAAAAATTTATTTATACAATTGATGACAAGTAGATCAGCTGGTTTAATATTACTATATGTATAGCATGACAAAATGAGGAAGCTATACTTAAATGGTAATCTTCCAAAATAAAATTGACTTTTTGATAATGATAAGAAATAGCATACTGTTTTTAACTGTTTTATTACTATCCTATGGTTTTTGGCTGAGCTCTAATTTTAAAGATATCGTGGCTGGGGTCTCGATTTTTTTATTTGGCATGATATTGCTACAGCAAGGGTTTAAATCATTTACCGGAGGGATGCTAGAAAAAGTTTTAAAAGCAGCCACTAATAGTTTAACTAAACGCTTATGTTTTGGTGTGGTTACAACAATGATGATGCAATCTAGCTCTTTATTGTCAGTGTTAGTGATTTCATTTATTAGTGCTGGGTTGTTAGATTTAGCTGCAGGAATAGGTATCATTTTTGGTGCCAATCTAGGTACAACAACTGGTGCTTGGTTGGTAGCTGCTTTTGGCTTAAAAGTTAAAATATCTGCTTATGCAATGCCTATGCTGGTATTTGGTGTGTTATTCCAGATTCAAAAATCAAGAAACTTGCAGGGACTAGGTTCTATTTTACTGGGTGTTGGTTTTTTGTTTTTGGGTATCCATTATATGAAGGAAGGGTTTGATGCTTTTAAAGATACAATAACTTTATCCGATTATGCTATGACGGGGGTTTATGGCTTGCTGGTTTTTGCTACATTGGGTGTGGTGATGACTGTGGTTATTCAGTCAAGTGGCGCGGCAATGGTTTTAATCATAACGGCGTTAGCAGCGGGCCAAATTAGTTACGAAAATTCATTAGCCTTAGCGATAGGAACAAACATAGGTACTACCATGACCGCTATTCTTGGTTCTTTAAGTGCAGATATAAGAGGTAAGCGTTTGGCTGGCGCTCATTTGGTTTTTAATCTTTTTACCTCGATGGTTGCTATTTTATTTATCGATCAATTTATCTATTCGGTTGATTGGGTTTGTAAAATGGTGGATATTGCTGCTGATGATTACACGCTTAAATTAGCAACCTTCCATACATTATTTAATGTTGTTGGAATTATCATCATGTTACCGTTTATCAATCTATTAGCTAGAACCTTAGAAAGGGTGTTAATTGATAAAGCAGGGGCGGTTGATAAGCCTAAGTTTTTAATGGACTCTGCATTAGAATACCCAGATACTGCCGTGGAAGCGGTAAGGCAAGAAACAGTACATCTATATGATAATGTTGTGCATATAATATTAAAGACTATTGGTCTACATAGACGCGATGTTTTCACTAATCAGTCTTTAACTGATATTGTAAAACACTACCCCAAATTACCTGGTTATGATCTTGATGATGCCTATTTAACACATTTTAAAGGGATTTATAGCGCAATTATAGAGTTTATTAGTCAAGCAAGATTTACGTGGGAAATGGAGCAATCAGGTCGATTGTACTGGTTAAGAGAAGCAAACTTAAAATTGGCGGAAGCATTAAAAGGGGCTAAACATTTACAAAAGAATTTACAAAAAAGTAGCTTGTCTCATAATGTGTATTTAAAACAAGAATACGATACAGTACGTTATCAGATTGCAGCTTTATTACGTGATTTAGAGTTAGCAAAGTCTGAAGAAAATATCAGTGAGTTGCCTTTGTTATCTCAAGATATGCTTAAAGTGCAGTTAAAAGATCAGAATAAAAAAATGATGGAAAATATAGAGATTTTAATTCGAGAGCGTAAAATTTCTGCTGAAATGGGTACATCATTAATGAATGATAGCGCTTATGTTTATGATATTCAGTCTAATTTAATCAGTATGGCAGGGACTGTGTTTGTAAATCATGAGATTGAGTCAATCGGGGTGGAGCGTGAAATTATGTTAACTGATCAGGAATTATCAGAACTTGTACAATCAAACCCAGAGTCAGAATAGAACTATTGATTTATGACAGCTTATTAAAGGTGACGTAATGAATAAAATAAAACTTTTAAGTAAACTTCAAACATTTTTTGATTCAGATAAAGCAAGCACTGAAGCTAGGGTTAAAGGAATTGAAACTGTTTTAATCAAGTTAAAAGCAAAGCAAGATAAAACTAGGAAAAAGCTAGTCCAATGTGCAAATGATGATTATAAAAAAGTGTTATCTTTAGAAATTGAAGTGATGAATGCTCAAATTGAGAAAGCCGAGAATTTTTTAAAAGATATTATTGACGATAATTAAGGGGTAAAAATTAGATGATTGAATTATATTTAGACTCTGTTGATATAAAACAGATTAGCCGTTTAAATGCTTGTCTTCCTGTAAAAGGTGTAACGACAAATCCCTCAATACTTGCTAATGCTGATACAGGTGTTAGCCAAGCATTATCTGAAATAGACCAAGTTATTGATGGTGCACGTTTTCATGTGCAAGTTGTTAGTCAAACAGTTGATGAAATGGTAGATGAAGCCATTAAGATTGATAAGTTGCCTTTTGATATGGTGGTTAAAATACCAGCTACTGAAAAAGGCTTGGCTGCCATTAAAAGAGTAAAGAAACGAGGAATAGTTGTTTTGGCGACGGCTATTTATAGTAGTCAACAAGGCGTTCTTGCAGCATTATGTGGTGCAGATTATTTGGCACCCTATATTAATAGAATGGATACTATAGGGGGCAATGGGATTGCTGTAGTTGCTGATTTACAAAAATTAATCACAATTAATGGGCTAGATTGTAAATTACTCCCCGCGAGTTTTAAAAATACCATGCAAGTCATGGAAGTGATGAAGTTAGGCGTGGGTGCAATAACTTTACCCATTGATGTGGCTTTGCAAATGATTAACCATCCTGCTGTTGACCCTGCGGTAGAAAAGTTTAGTCAAGATTGGCGAGACACTTTTGGAACCATGTTATCTTTTGAAACATGATTTTTAAAAACGAAGGTTTTAGATAGATTATTTAAAGCTATCGCTAATAATATTAGTTAACCATTGTTTTGCATAATTAGCTTCCAAGGATAGAATCTCTTCCTTACTGTTTGGTGTGATGCCTCCTGCGCCTTTCACTTTGGTTATTTTACCTTGTTGATTTAGCTTATAAACCATTGCCACAGAAATGCCTTGATCGGCGGTGATTAAGCTGTAACAAGTGTTAATCCATACCGGGTCAAGCAGCTCAATGTCATTAACTAGGCTAACAACAGCCAATGCACAAACCTTGGCCTCTGCATTGGCTGCAAAAGCTGATTTTGGAATAGGGCCTTGTATCGAAGCATCGCCAATGACATGTATATTCGAATGTATAGTTGATTCGCTTGTTTTGTGATTAACTGGAGACCATCCCGATTCATCGCAAAGCCCTGATGACTGTGCAATATGAGCTGCTTTTTGAGTTGGGATAAAGTTTAAAACATCAGCATTAAACGTATCACCAAAATCAGTTTCCACACGTTTGTTTTTAACATCAATTTTAACAACAGGATTGTCAGTAATTGAATGCCACTCGATCAGACTATTGCTGCCTCCAAACCCATAATGTTTTTTCCAGCCTTCCATAAATAAGCTTTGTTTAGAAAACTGAGTCTTGGCATCAAGAATAATTATTTTTGATTTTGGTTTATGACGTTTTAAGTAATGAGCCATCATACTGGCGCGCTCATAAGGGCCAGGAGGACATCTAAAAGGATTGGGCGGTGCGCAAATGATAACTTTGCCACCATTTTTCATGTTTTGTAATTGCTTATTCAATATCTGGGTTTGAATACCAGCTTTCCATGCGTGAGGAATTAAGTGCGTGCTTGATTCATTGTGCCCCTCAATAGTATCCCAACAAAAATCAATACCAGGCGATACAATTAAGCGATCATAGTTAATTTTATCGGCTGTACTTAGTGTAATGCTACGTTTGTCAGGATCAATAAAAGTAACTTTGTCTTTTATTAACTTGATATTGTATTGCTTAGAAAGCTGTTGATAGGAAACGGTCAGTGATTTTAAGCTTTTTAAACCTGCTAAAACCCAGTTACTCCCCGGGCAAGTTGTATAGTGTGATTTTGGCTCAATTAAGGTTACGCGAATACTTGGGTCTAGTTTTTTTATAGTTTTTGCTACAGTAGCGCCCCCAAATCCACCCCCAATAATTACAATATGTGCAGTTGTAGTTTTAAAGGGTTTTGTTTGACAACCTGAAACAAAAATCCCAGCAGCACTACTTGTTAATTTAATAAATTGTCGTCTGGAGATCATTTAATTTATTCAGTAAGGTAAATGGCAACTGCTTTTAATTCCGCATCAGAAAAGCCTTTAGTAATACGATTCATAATGGTCGAATATTTTTTATCAGTTTTAAATGCTAATAAGCTGTTTTCTAACTTTTCTGCAGATAACGTATTTGATTGATTAATATTGTTTAAGTTATCACCATGGCAGCTATAACAAGCATAAGCAATGGATTTTCCAGAAACATCTGCATTTGAATTGGTGCAAGTAAGAATGAGGAGTATGATGGTTTTTATAAAAGATTTTTTCATCTCAAATATCTTGTTTTATAGTCAAAAAATATTACCTTAAAAATAAGACCTGAGTACATTTTATTTTTCTTTTTTTACATGGGGTGCAGTGATGCTACGAATATTGATAGTGTTATATCTTTCCTTTATGGCTCAATTAACTTGGGCGACAGAGGTGAGTTTTATCACCAATGATAATGCAACGATTTATGCTAATTATCAACAGCGTGGCTCCCATGCTGTTTTATTGGCTCATGGTGCTATTTTTAATAAAGAAAGTTGGGGAGCATTTGAGCAAAAGTTACTTGCAGAAAACTTTACGGTACTAGCTATAGATTTTAGAGGCTATAACAAATCAACTCAAGGCGATAAGGTTCAGGCTTTGTATGAAGATATATTGGCGGGTGTTAGGTACTTAAGAAAACAAAGTGGTGTTAGCAAGGTTACAGTATTAGGTGCAAGTATGGGAGCAATTGCTGCAGCAAAAGCCAGTGTTTATTCTGCAGATAATGAGATTGATCAGCTAATTCTGTTGTCTCCATCGCGTATTTATAATCCAGAAAGTTTAAAAGGAGAATTGTTGTTTATTGCTAGCAAGGAAGAGCGGCTAACTAAAGTGCTTAAATCTGCGTTTATTAAAGCCGCTGAGCCAAAGGCACTAGAGTTGATTGATGGTAAGGCGCATGCTCAGCATATTTTTAAGACATCTAAGGCTGAACAGTTAACATCAATTATTATTAGTTTCATCAATAAGTAAGGTTGTTAAAAATTCAGTACTAAATTTAAGGTAGATATAAAACAGGTTTATCTAAATAATATCAATTATTGATACTGAAAAGATATTCTAATGACCTCACAAATAAATAACCCCATTGGCTTAAATAAATTGGTTTTTGATAATCAATTTGTTCAACAATTACCGGCTGACTCTGAAGAAAGTAATTATCGCAGGCAGGTAATGGAAGCCTGTTATTCAAAAGTTTTGCCAGCAAAGGTATCAAAGCCAACTGTGGTGGCTTATTCCAAAGAAATGGCAACGCAACTTGGGATTACAGCAGATGATTGTGAGTCTGAACAATTTGCTAATGTTTTTGTTGGTAATGAAATTTTAGAAGGGATGCAGCCTTATGCCATGTGTTATGGCGGACACCAATTTGGTAACTGGGCTGGGCAATTAGGAGATGGGCGTGCAATTAATCTAGGGGAAACAGTTAATGTAGAAAATCAACGCTGGGCTCTGCAATTAAAAGGTGCGGGTCCTACGCCATATTCTCGGTCTGCAGATGGATTGGCTGTATTACGTTCTTCAGTGCGTGAATTTTTATGCAGTGAAGCAATGTATCATTTAGGTGTACCCACTACGCGAGCTTTAAGTTTAATATTGACGGGTGAAGAGGTCGTTAGAGATATGTTTTACGATGGTAACCCACGCAAAGAATTGGGTGCCGTGGTTTGTAGAGTTGCTCCTTGTTTTACTCGCTTTGGAAGTTTTCAAATTTTCACTTCTAGAGGTGAAATTGATGTGTTACGACAATTTGTCGATTATACGATTAGTACGGATTTTCCACATTTATTAAAAAATAATAAGTCATTAAATAAACAAGTTTATATCAGCTGGTTTGAGGAGGTATGTCGAACAACAGCTGAAATGATTGTACATTGGCAGCGTGTTGGTTTTGTTCATGGTGTTATGAATACAGACAATATGTCTATTTTAGGTCTAACCATTGACTATGGCCCCTATGGTTGGTTAGATGATTTTGACCCAGACTGGACGCCTAATACTACTGATGCAGGTGAGCGTCGATACAGATATGGCCAGCAACCACAAATAGCTCTGTGGAATTTATTACAATTAGCAAATGCCATTTATCCTTTAGTTGAAGAGGAGCAGCCTTTTCAGCAAGCATTAACCATGTATAACGAAACCTTTGAAAAAGGTTGGAATACGATGATGGCTAATAAACTAGGCTTAAATGAATTTAAGCAAGAGTCGGATGCTAAATTATTTTCTGAATTACTGGCTTTATTGGCTGAAGCTGAAACGGATATGACTATCTTTTACCGAAAGTTAACTTTACTCGATGTGGAAGATTCAGTCGAAACTTTAACAGATGAACAGTTACTTGAACCTATATTAGATGCATGGTATCGCTTAGATGCATTAACCGATGATTATAAATTACGTTTTGCAAACTGGTTACGTAATTACCTGCTTAGATTGCAGCACGCGGGTGTTAAACAAGCTGATAAAGAAAAGCGTATGAATGCCGTCAATCCAAAGTATGTGTTGCGGAATTACTTATCACAATTGGCAATTGATAAAGTAGAACAGGGTGATTATTCATTAGTCAATGAATTGTTAGAGGTAATGAGGAACCCCTATGATGAGCAAGTAGATAAAGAAGAGTTTGCAGTAAAAAGACCAGAATGGGCTAGGCATAAAGCGGGCTGTTCTAAGTTATCTTGTAGTTCCTAGGGTACATCTATTTAATTTACTAATAAATCTCTCTTGAATAACAAATTTATAGGCTTGCATTACTTGCCATTTTGAAATAACAAATGGTTTTGCCTTACTCATATCGTCCTCCTGATAATCAGTTGTGATATAAATAAAGGCGACCTGATGTTGTCCCTTCGCTCCACATTCATTACAAATGCTTCATCACTACTATTACATATCCCACTTAAGTAGCGAACGTCATTGAGTGATTAACAAAGCTCTGAGCATTACCTTTACTGATGCATTTCAATCCTTCAGCATAAGCTTGATATAACGCATCAACAGTCCGTGGTCTT
>Ga0209825_1000629_pt1 | contig 23074 bp, 22 predicted proteins | sample EN8Hudsemesocosm_FD_184631 | JGI IMG/M metagenome (GOLD analysis project Ga0209825, IMG submission 184631) | Methane-oxidizing microbial communities from mesocosms in the Hudson Canyon - EN8B Hudson Canyon (SPAdes) (version 2) | ecosystem: Environmental > Aquatic > Marine > Cold seeps | place...
AAGCCCGGATAATCCGGGCTTTTTTGTGTCTGGCAACTCACCGCATATTAGATGGCATCGATAATTTTATTTAGCGCAGCACTTGGGCGCATAACCTTCGCTACAACCGCCACATCTGGGTGGTAATAACCACCTAAGTCCAACGCCTCACCCTGAGCCGCACATAGCTGCTCGATGATAGTATTACGCTCACTATCAATCTGCGTGGCCACCTCAGTAAACTGCTGCTTTAATTGCAAATCTTTTTCTTGAGCTGCCAATGCCTGCGCCCAATAGGTAGCCAGATAAAAGTGACTACCACGGTTATCCACCTCACCCACACGGCGAAGCGGTGATCTATCATGATCTAAAAATTTACTGGTCGCTTCAGCCAAGGTCTCGGCTAAAATTACCGCTTTTGGATTTTTTGTTTTACTGCCCAGATCTTCCAAGGAGACCGTTAGGGCTAAAAATTCACCTAAAGAATCCCAGCGCAAATGACCCTCTTCGGAAAGTTGTTGCGCATGTTTAGGAGCCGAGCCCCCTGCACCTGTTTCATACAGGCCACCACCTGCTAATAACGGCACTATGGACAACATCTTGGCACTGGTGCCTAACTCTAATATTGGAAATAAATCCGTTAAGTAGTCACGCAATACATTACCGGTTACCGAAATAGTATCCTGGCCTGCCTTCACTCGTAACATAGTGAAGTTAATGGCATCCACAGGAGACATGATCTGAATATCCAAGCCAGCCGTATCCAGTTTCGCCAAATATTGATTCACAATACTGATAATATTGGCGTCGTGACCACGTTTTTCGTCCAACCAAAAAATGGCTGGCTGGCCGGTGGCCCTGGCACGGTTAACCGCAAGTTTTACCCAATCTTGAATAGGCGCATCCTTGGTTTGACACATACGCCAAATATCACCCTGCTCCACTTGATGCTCAATCAATACCTGCTCAGCCGAATCAATCACACACATAGTGCCAGCTTGATCAAGAATAAATGTTTTATCGTGAGAGCCGTACTCTTCTGCTTTTTGTGCCATTAAGCCCACGTTAGAAACATTACCCATAGTGGTAACATCAAACGCCCCGTGCTCCTTACAGAACAACATGGTTTGCTGAAAAATTTCTGCGTAACAGCGATCAGGAATCATGGCCTTAGTGTCGTGCAATTTACCGTCTTTACCCCACATCTTCCCGGAGGCTCGAATAGCGGCAGGCATAGATGCATCTACAATCACATCGTTAGGCACGTGCAAGTTAGTAATGCCTTTATCTGAATCCACCATAGCAATGGCAGAACGGCTTTCGTAAGTGGCCATTATATCGGCTTCTATTTGTGCTTTTTGCGCAGCAGGCAAACTCTCAATTTTGGCATACACATCACCCAGACCGTTTTTCTCATCCACACCCAGCTCGGCAAATAACGCAGCATGCTTAGCAAATACATCTTTATAAAAAACAGTTACGGCGTGACCAAACATAACCGGGTCACTAACTTTCATCATGGTGGCTTTAAGGTGTAATGACAGCATGACACCATTTTCTTTGGCATCCTGCATTTGCTCCTCAAAGAAATCACGTAGGGCGTTACGGCTCATGACCGAGGCATCAATTACTTCTTTAGCCTGTAAAGAAAGCGATTCTTTTAATACGGTTGTCTCATTTTTAGCATTAACAAATTCGATGCGAACACTGTCAGCCTTATCTAAGACCACAGACTTTTCACTGCCGTAAAAATCACCATGCTGCATGTGCGCCACGTGGGACTTGGAAGTACTCTCCCAGGCTCCCATAGAATGAGGATTGTTCTTAGCGTACTGCTTGACAGGGCCAGCTACTCGACGGTCACTGTTACCTTCTCGCAATACCGGATTAACCGCACTGCCTAAAATTTTTGAATAAACCGCTTTTACTCTTATTTCTTCTTCGCTACTGGCGTCCACAGGGTAATCCGGTACCGCGTAACCTTGAGACTGAAGCTCACTGATGGCCTCACACAACTGAGGAATAGAGGCACTGATATTTGGTAACTTTACAATATTGGCTTCTGGTGTCTTGGCCAACGCACCTAATTCTTTTAAATCATTAGGCTGCTGCTGATTTTCCTGAAGAGATTCTGGAAAGTTAGCAATGATTCTGCCAGATAAAGAGATATCACGAGTTTCGATGGCGATATTGGCAGACTTGGTAAAGGCTTTAATGATAGGTAAAAATGAATAAGTGGCGAGAAGAGGCGCTTCATCAGTAAGCGTATAAATAATTTTTGGAGTCTGGTTGCTCATGTTACATCCTAAAGTTCAACGGCTGTGGGCCTGAAACTTAATTTAAAGGCGACTTTTGATCGCCTGTTACCCGATTAAATGCGGCCTGTGGGCCACATCAAGCGACTTTTGATCGCTCTGTTATTATATTGATTAACGTCAATGGCGGCGGATTGTATCACGCAATGGTATAATCAAGTTGGAATTTTGTAGTATTTTTACAGATTCACCGTTCAAATCCAGGTTAACAGCTCATTTGGTAGCTTTACTACATAAGTAACATCATCATGCCTACTCTGATCCTTTTTAATAAACCCTTTCAGGTTTTGTCACAATTCACGGACGAGTCCAGTGACAAACAAACACTGGCCCAATACATTCAACTGCCCAATGTATACGCTGCAGGGCGCTTGGATTATGACTCTGAAGGATTATTGCTATTAACCGATGACGGCCAATTACAGCATAGAATAGCTCACCCAAAGCACAAATCGGCCAAAACGTACTGGGCTCAAGTAGAGGGCATACCCAATCAACAGGCCGTAGATTCACTATGTAAGGGGGTCGTACTAAAGGATGGCGTTACTCTACCCGCCAAAGTAAAAACAATAGATGAACCCGATCTATGGGATAGAACCCCGCCCATCAGACAAAGAGCCAACATTCCCACTAGCTGGCTAGAGATTCAAATTACAGAGGGACGTAACCGCCAGGTAAGACGGATGACCGCTGCTATAGGCCACCCTACCCTGCGATTAGTAAGAGCCAGCATTGGGGAATGGCAATTAGCTGGGTTAAACCCCGGGGAATTCAGGGTATTAGAAGTGGCTGCACCGCCGGCGCCCAAAAACAACAAAAAGCCCCCGTATCCAGCCAAACACAAATTCGCTAAAATACGCCACCCAAAATAGAGGTGAATAAAATGCGCTGGAAGCCGCACAGCACAGTGGCCACAATTTTAGAAAAAGATGGCAAATTGTTATTTGTAGAGGAAATGGACTCTGGGCGCCTAGTATACAATCAGCCGGCAGGCCATATTGAAGAAAATGAGTCCCTTATAGAAGCAGCGGTACGTGAAACACTGGAAGAAAGCGCACATCAGTGTGAAATCACCGGCTACCTTGGACTCTATACGTATACAGCCCCTAGCAATGGGGTCTGCTACCACCGACACTGTTTTGTGGGCAAAGCTATCTCTTATGATCCAAGTGCGAAGCTGGACGAAGGCATTGCTGGCATTTGCTGGCTCACCGCACAAGAACTAATAGACAGCAACAAGGCCCGCAGCCCACTGGTCATAAAATGCGCACAAGATTATTTTAATCACCAACATTTTCCACTAGAACTGATTTATGAGCACCCTAATGATTAAAGACAACCAAAAAATCAGTGTCATCGTCGGCATGTCTGGCGGCGTGGATTCTTCCGTATCAGCCTATCTATTGCAGCAACAAGGTTATCAGGTTGAAGGCCTGTTCATGAAAAACTGGGAAGAAGACGACGATACTGAATACTGCACTGCCAGGGAAGATCTGGCGGATGCCCAGGCCGTGAGTGACAAGCTAGGCATAAAACTACACACCGCCAACTTTGCAGCCGAATATTGGGACAATGTGTTTGAACACTTCCTGGAAGAATACAAGGCAGGCAGAACCCCCAATCCGGATGTTTTATGCAACCGTGAAATCAAATTTAAGGCATTCCTGGAATACGCCAAGGTGCTGGGAGCAGATTGCATCGCCACCGGCCATTATGTAAGACGCAAAGATGAAGCCAACAGCAGCTACCTACTTAGAGGGCTGGATGGCAATAAAGACCAAAGCTATTTCCTGCATGCCGTGGGCGGCAATGAAATTGGTCAGACGCTTTTCCCTGTGGGTGAACTTGAAAAACCTGAGGTGCGTCGCATTGCACTAGAACAAGGTTTAGCCACTGCCAAGAAAAAAGACAGCACAGGCATATGCTTTATTGGTGAGCGCCGTTTTAAGGACTTTTTACAGCAGTACTTACCGGCCCAGCCAGGGAAAATTGAAACCGCCGAAGGCGATATTATTGGTGACCATCAGGGCCTTATGTATTACACCCTTGGGCAGCGCCAGGGCATTGGCATCGGCGGCAGCAAAAATCATGGCACCGCCCCCTGGTATGTAGTGGCAAAAGACCTAAAACGGAATGTCTTAATCATTGGTCAAGGCACGCAGCACGAGTTGCTTTTTAGTCAAGCGTTAACTTGCAAGGAAATTTTTTGGATCAACTCACCACCTGCCAGTTTCCCCTATAATTGTGTGGCCAAGGTACGCTATCGCCAAAGCGATCAAGCCTGCACCATTCACCAGCAAAACGGTGGTTACCTAGTGGTATTTGACGAAGCGCAACGAGCCGCTACTCCAGGGCAGTCGGCTGTATTTTATGATGGCGAAACCTGTCTGGGGGGCGGCGTCATAGAAGAAATTTACAAAGATCAGGCCGAGCTTAACCATGAGTAAAGCCAGCATTCAAAATCAAAGCATTGCCCTGGCTGGTTTATTTCAGGCAGCCCACCTAGTTGAGCAACTGGCCAAAACCGGCAACGTAAATGACCAGGACTTTAAGACATGTATCGAGAGCTTGTTTGAGACTGACCCCAAACATATCACCGATGTCTTTGGCGGCAGCACCGACAACCTTAAACTTGGCTTCAGGGAAGTACGATTTTTAACCGATGGCAAGTCCAGAACCGGTTCCAGTCCGGATGTAATGCGTTACGCGCTGGGTATTCTGCACCTGGAAAGTAAAATGCGAAAAAACAAGATCATGCTTAATAAGGTGGGCAGCGGCATTGAAAGTGCTAAACGACAACTTGATCACTTTCATAGCGGCCATGAAAACCTAATCAGTAATTTATCGGGGCTTTACCAGGATACCATCAGCACATTTCGTTTTCGAATCCATGTAACTGGCAATGCCCAGCATTTACGCACCCCGCAAACGGCCCATAAAATACGCGCCTTGCTATTGTGCTCCATACGGTCAGCCATCTTATGGCGCCAAGTGGGAGGGCGCCGCTGGCAATTATTATTCAATCGCCAGAAGCTGAACAAGGCCTGTAAAGATGCCCTGCTTCACCTGGAGTAGCCCCCTACTCCTGAGACTCTTTAACTTCTGATTTTGTATAAAACCACTTCATTTTTTGCAAGGCCTGAAAAGCCAACTTAGGACTCAGGGATAATTCTGGGGCTGAATTATCCAGGTTGTCCTTACTCTCCAATAAACCAATGGGGTTTTGCACAAAACTTCCCTCTGGTGTTACAAACGCATAGTTATAGTAGCTCGACATAATCTGCACCGGGCGCGACTCTAGATTAAATAAACTTTCACCATTCGCGTAGTCGCCCATATCGTTTTCACAATCCAGCGCGTCTTGCAATAATGTAGGGGCTACATCAACGCTGGCGGTTCTATGACTATACTGCTGGGCTTTCTTTCCAGGCCAATGAATCACTAGGGGCACATGAGTTTGGTAACGAGTATAGTTACTGCCATGACCAAAACGAGTAGGACGCGTATCAGCGAATTCTTCACCATGGTCCGACGTCACAATTAAAATAGTATCCTGCCACTTATCCTCTTGCTTTAGAGTCTCGATAAGCTCCCCCACCAAAGAATCTACAAATAACAAACTATTTTTATAGTGATTTAAATAGGGCTCGGGGTCTTTACCCTGCTTATAATCAATAATACTCGGAGCTTTATAAGGCGTGAATTTAGTAAACTCTTCAGGATAATAATACTGATGGTGAGTTGAGTTGAAAAACATAAACCCAAAAAATGGTTTAGTGGATGTTTTAATCATACTGGTCATTCGGTCCAGCACATCAAAGTCTTTTTCTATGGTGCCCTTCCCTTCTCCGTGCTCAATAAACGGCTTGACCGGCAGGAAGCTACTGTCGGCTAATTTCATGCGCGTAATATCACCACTAGGGTAAATACCAAACTGATAATCACGTTTTTTCAATTCATTTAATAGAACCGGTCCGCCCGCGCCATTATTAGCCACCACATTATCCATATAGGTAGGCGCCAAACCATACATAAGCGCAAAGATGCCACGAGTGGTAACACTGCCACTGGAATAATGATCCCTAAACCAAAGCGACTCTGTGGCTAGCTTGTGAGTATTGGGCGAAGTTTCAGCATCAAACATATCTCCTCGCCAGCTCTCCAACACCACCATAATAACATTGGGCTGCTCACTTTTTGGCTGACTGCATTGCATCTCGTTTTTAGGATAAAAAATGTTGGCTTGCGCCACGGCTTTCGCCCCATCTTGTGTGCCGGTTAAACTAGTTAGCCAGGAGTTCTCCGCTATTGACCGAGAATGAAGCGGAAAATAAAAGGGAATATGCGCATCCATGGAAGTAATGGGCGCATAATTTTTTGCATAGGCCCAGGAATGGGTAAGATTGGCGGTTAATACCAATGCAAATACCGACAAACCAAAAATCAAACCCCCAAATCGGTATTTTTTTCTAACGGTGATTTTTTTCACAACCCACCACAAAAATACCAGCTCGCACAACAACACCAGGAAGGCTACAAAACTAAATGTTAAATAGGTTTTTAAGGAGATATCAAAAAACTCCCCTCCTTCGTCGGCCAGATAAGCCTCGATGAAAAACCAGTTAATATGGTAATTGTAGATTTCATAAATGAAATCATCGATAAATACGGTCACAGCCAGAGTGCCGCCCATGACGGCACACAGCAACATCAATACGTATCGGGCTTTGGGCACCAAAGTAAGCGGTACAAACAGCAACAGTGCCAACAAAGCATACAATCCCCACACACTGGGCAAAATGGCCAACTGGTAATAGACATCCAAGGCATTGTCAGGGGCGGGGAAACGACCGGTGAAGCTTAAACTCATCAGCGTCAACAGCAATACATTAAGGCCAAGCATCCAGGCTACCGAGCGATTCGCCAACCAAACATTACGTAAATATAACAATGAAAATAGCCCACCAGTAAAAAGTGGTTCATTTTAGCCGTAGCGACAGGCCGGGTATAGGGGGTTATTTAAAACTCTTTAACCCAATGACCCACTAAAAACTGCTCAATGGACTAGAATCTTGTATAATTTGCGCCAAATTTTACGCACACCACATGAGCGAGGGTTTCATGGATCTTTCTGCACTTAGCGCGGTATCTCCAATTGACGGCCGTTACGGCAGCAAAACAGCATCTTTACGCGGCATCTTCAGCGAATTTGGCCTGATCAAATATCGAGTTCTGGTGGAAGTGCGCTGGTTACAAAGCCTGGCTCAACACCCACAACTTGAAGAAATCCCAGCCTTTAGCGCCGAAGCCAATAACGTGTTAGATGCCATTATTGACAACTTCAGCGAGCAAGACGCAATGCGCGTTAAAAGCATCGAAGCCACCACCAACCACGATGTTAAAGCGGTTGAGTACTTCATTAAGGAAAAAATTGAAGGCAACGACGAGCTGTTGAAGGTTACTGAGTTTGTACACTTCGCCTGCACCTCGGAAGACATCAATAATTTATCCCACGCCCTAATGCTAACTGCCGGCCGTGATGAGGTATTGGTACCCTATCTGGAGCAAGTGACTCAGGCCATCGCCGACCTTGCCCATGAGAATGCCGCCCTGCCCATGCTGTCTCGTACTCACGGCCAAACAGCCTCTCCCACAACCCTGGGTAAAGAAATGGCCAATGTGGTGGCGCGCCTGCGTCGTCAAATCAAACAGATCAAACAAGTGGAAATGCTGGGTAAGATTAACGGCGCGGTAGGTAACTACAATGCCCACGTATCAGCGTACCCAGAAGTGGATTGGGCACAACATGCACAGACCTTCATTGGTAACCTGGGATTAACTTTTAACCCTTACACCACGCAGATCGAACCTCACGATTATATCGCTGAGTTTTTTGACGGCATCGCCCGCTTCAATACCATACTCATCGATTTTGACCGCGATATATGGGCCTACATTTCCAATGGTTATTTCAAGCAAAAAACCATTGCAGGGGAAGTGGGATCGTCTACCATGCCACACAAAGTAAACCCCATCGACTTTGAAAACTCCGAAGGCAATTTAGGCATGGCCAACGCCATCATGAATCACCTCTCGCAAAAACTGCCCGTTTCTCGCTGGCAGCGAGACCTTACCGACTCTACAGTATTACGTAACATGGGCGTAGGCTTGGGTTACAGCCTGATTGCCTACCAGGCATCTCTAAAGGGCATTAGCAAGCTAGAAGTAAACCCTAAAAATATCGCCGCCGATCTGGACAACGCCTATGAAGTACTGGCCGAACCTATTCAAACGGTTATGCGTCGTTTTGGTATCGAACAGCCATACGAAAAACTTAAAGCGTTTACTCGTGGCAAGGCCATCACCAAGGAAATGACCCTTGAATTTGTTGATTCCTTGGAGCTTCCCCAGGCACAAAAGGATGCCTTAAAGGCGTTAACACCTGCAGGCTACATTGGCACCGCTACCGAACAAGCCAAAGCCATCTAGCCTTGCACTAGCTGTTGCCTCCTGTACCAGCTCAAGACCGCCACCTGGCGGTCTTATTTTTTTAGCTCCCTACTCTAGAGAAGTCACTGAATGAATATTTTAGGCGACATAAGCACTGAAACCTTTTTAAGTGAATACTGGCAAAAAAAGCCATTACTCATTCGCAATGCCTTCCCTGATTTTGAGTCCCCGGTGGACCCAGATGACATCGCCGGCCTATCCCTGGACGAAGATGTGGAGTCACGCATACTTATCGAAGATGTGGCCAAGCAAAGCTGGCAAGTAAGACACGGCCCTTTCAGTGAAGAAAGCTTCACTGAGCTACCCAAAGAAAACTGGACCTTATTAGTACAAGCTGTGGATCAATGGATCCCTGAATTTGCCGATCTGCTTGAGCAATTTCATTTTATTCCCAGCTGGCGCCGGGATGACCTTATGGTGAGCTTTGCCCCCAAGGGCGGCAGCGTAGGGCCTCATTACGATTTGTACGATGTCTTTTTAGTGCAAGGCATGGGACAGCGCCACTGGCAACTGGGCCCAAAGTGCAATGACAACACCAAGACCCTGCCCGACCTTCCCGTTAAAATACTCGAATCCATGAATGTTGAGCATGAATGGACCCTTAATCCGGGGGACATGCTGTATATACCACCGTCTTATGCCCATAACGGCGTTGCCGTTAACGACTGCATGACATTCTCTATTGGCTTCAGGGCCCCCAGTGAAGCCGATGTCCTACAAGGGTTCACCGATCACCTGGCCACCGAATTAAACAACGACCAGCGCTATACCGACCCAGACCTTAAAAACGCAGCAGACTTCCCAGCCTATATTGATGCTGACGCTATTGAGCGCTTTCGCCAAATATTGCAAAAAAATATATCTCAACAAGGCCAGCTTAAAAAATGGCTAGCTCAGACCATGACCGAACCTAAGTACGACGAGCTACACCAAGCCCTTGAAGAAGAACTGGAATGGGAAGACATTGAAAGCCTATTCAAAGAGGCCACTTTATTAACTCAAAATGAAACCAGTCGCTGGGCCTACTTTAAGGACGAGCAACAGGTGTGTTTATTTATTAATGGCCAACCCCAGGCAATGGCAGAATCCAAAACCACCCAGGAGCTAGCCCAATACCTGGCCAATGCGCGCCACGTAAACATTAAAGACATAACCAGCTATCTGACTGAGCCTGATTGCCAGAATTTACTGCTAGACTTAATTAATGGGAACTATCTTTATTTCGAAGGCTGATTTCAAGGAATGATATGCACACCATCAAGGTCATCGGCGCCAGCTGGAAAAAAGAACGAGGAGCATTAAAACAAATACGCGAACAAGTATTTATTTTAGAGCAAGGCGTCCCTCAAAACCTGGAGTGGGATGAATTGGATGAAAAGGCAGAACACTTCATTGCCTACGCAGGCAATGAAGCCGTGGGCTGCGCTCGCCTAATTGACCATAAAAAAATCGGCCGCATGGCAGTACTGAAAGCCTATCGAAATCAGGATATTGGCCGCAAAATAATCGACCATATTAAGCGTTACGCCAGCCAAAAACGCTATACACTGTTACAGCTTAGCGCCCAGTGTCATGCATTTGAGTTTTATCGCCGTTGCGGCTTCAACGCCTGCTCAACCCCCTATGAAGATGCTGACATCCCACACATAGACATGGAGTGCAGGGTATTTAGCCAGAATACTGAACCCTCACAATACAGCGTCTCACACGACAGCAACCTTTACACCGGTACAACCCCATTACAAGCCAAGGGTTATTTAGACATCCTGCTAAGCCAGTGCAGCAATAGAATGCTGCTGTGTCTTGACGACCTCTCCCACCCGCTCACTAAAGATTATGGGCTGATGTCTAAAATTAAGTTTCTAATTAAAAGCAATCGGCATTTTAAGGTGCAGGTATTACTGGCTAAATATCACCCCAGCAACAATGATCATGCCTTATTTAAATTAATGAGTAAGCTACCCTCATTCATTGACATCCGCCAAAATCCGGAAGCCTCGGGGAATATATGGCTTATGGATAACACCGCATGGTTCACAGTAGGCAACACTTCCAGCAGAGCCTGCTATGCCGCCAGAGGGGATGTAAAAAACGAAACGGAGAAATTTAATCGATGGTGGCAACATGCAAAAGCCATTCAATCTGCAAGGCGCTTATCTATTTAGCACTTTTTGCAAGCTTGAGCGGCTGTGGTGAACCCACAAATAAAACCATAGTCACCCTGCACTTCAAGAATCCTTCCTCCCTTGAAAAGGTCGTGCAAGAAAGCCTAAAGGGTGAGGTTAACTTTGAAATAGCCGGTCAGGAAATTATCTTTTTTGCTCGTAAAGATAAATTAAAAGCCACCCTGGAACTATTAAGCCTTTTAGACCGAGGGCCTGCCCTATATCGGTTAAGTTTTAGCCGCAAACACAAACACCACTACTCCACAGAAGCCTTGCCGCAAACCCTTACTTTGCTTGAAGGTAGATACTCGAGTCGTAGCCAGTCAAATTTTCAAAAATACTACAAGATTGAACGTCGAAACAAGAGCCAGTCACTATTGCTTATAGAAACCCAGACTAAAAAGAAAATGCAGAGCCAATATATTTTAATGACTCACGGTGAATGGCTAGAAGTACGACCCGCCATGCTTAACATCAACATAGAGATGAAGCTGGATTTACTTGAAGAGCCAAAGGGCTAGGTTTTTTAGAGAGGGGGCAGTTATATGGCACCGCTACTGAGCGCCATTTAGGACACCCTAAAATGCAAAAAGGCCGACTATTTCTAGTCGACCTTTTTGGGTTTCACGCCTGAGATATTGTTATATCCCAGTCTCTACTGTTGGTGCCCGAGGCCGGAATCGAACCGGCACGACCATAAGTCGAGGGATTTTAAATCCCTTGTGTCTACCGATTTCACCACCCGGGCGGACAAACAATGCATAGCAAGTTTATCAATATGGAGGCGCGAGCCGGATTCGAACCGGCGTACACGGAGTTGCAGTCCGCTGCATAGCCTCTCTACCATCGCGCCTTCGCATTTTTAATTTGAATACGGTTCGAAAACCAAAGCAACTCTTCAAACTAAAACTTCATCAGCCTTTTGGGCTAACAACACTCTATTACTAGAATGATTTGGAGCGGGAAACGAGATTCGAACTCGCGACCCCAACCTTGGCAAGGTTGTGCTCTACCACTGAGCTATTCCCGCAATCCTTTTTCACTGGGTGTCCCCAGAGAACGAGGCGTATTTTAATGTTTACGCCGACAGAGTCAACGGTTTTTTTCCTTATTTCTGAATTACTTAGCGCACTTTCACTTATTACTGGCGCTTAATTCTGGCCAGGCTGCACGCAGGTAAGACAGCATAGACCAAAAGGTTAAAACAGCGGCTGCCACGATAAAAAATATCGCTGCTGCATACCAGCCATCTGACGCAATAAAGGCACCGCTGTCGCTAGGTTCAATTCCCAGCATGCCGGTAATGGCAAACATCTGTAACAGCGTCTTGGCTTTACCCAGGTTACTCACTGCTACATTGGCGCGCTTGCCCATTTCAGCCATCCACTCCCTAAGAGCTGAAATAATAATTTCTCGGGCCACAATCACCAAGGCAGGGATGGTGATCCACAAGGTTTGATCCCGCTCCACCACGATCATCAAAGATATAACCACAATCAACTTATCGGCCACCGGGTCAAGGAAAGCACCAAAGGGTGTCATAAGGTTCATCTTACGGGCCAGGTAGCCGTCCCAGTAATCGGTAACACACGCCACCCAGAAAACCACAGCCGCACCAAAACTTGCCCAGTACACGGGCAGATAGAACACTACCACCATCAAGGGAATGAGTAGCACTCGTATAGAAGTAAGAATGTTAGGAAGGTTTAATGGCATAGCGATTATCTACTTTTTTTGAATACTTATTATGGGCTTTCTGATTAAGCATGAAGAGCCTGGTATATCTGTTGAGCTAGCTGACGACTGATTCCTGGAACCTTGGCGATCTCAGTGACACTGGCCGCCGTCACCTGCCCTGCATCACCAAAGAATTTTAACAGTTCCTTGCGTCTTTTGGGACCAATACCCGGAATATCCTGCAACACTGAACGCCCACGGCTTTTGGCGCGGCGTGCACGGTGCCCGGTGATGGCAAAACGGTGAGACTCATCCCTGATTTGCTGAATGAGATGCAAAGCAGGGGAAGCAAGCTCCAACACAAACGAGCGTTCTTTAAAAATCAGCACCTCCATTCCTGCCTTACGGGTAGTGCCTTTGCTCACACCTAACACTTGAATATCACTAACCTGCAATTCCTCAAGCACGCTTAGGGCAATACCGACCTGCCCCTTACCACCATCAATTAATAATAATTGTGGCTTTTTACCCTCTACAATTTTTTTGAAACGGCGCGTCAGGGCTTGGCGCATAGCACCATAATCATCACCCGGCTCCACCCCTTCAATATTAAACTTACGATATTCGCTCTTTAACGGACCATCCTGATTAAATACCACACAGGACGCCACAGTGGCCTCCCCATGACTGTGACTTATATCAAAGCACTCCATACGCATTGGTATTTCGGCCAAGGGCAATGCATCTTTTAAGGCCAGGTATTGCGCTTTTCGATGCTGCTTGTCCTCACTCTTGAGTCGTAACGCTTCTACAGCATTTTCTTTTGCCAACTCAAGCCAGCGCATTCTTTGCGCACGCACCGCATGGGAAAACTTAACAGGTTTGCCCTTTTGCTGGGTAAACACCCCTTGAATAAAACCTTCATCGGTAATCTTTTCAGAGGTAATTATTTCATCGGTTATATCGTGATTCATCACTAGGTAAAACTGGGAAATAAAGGCAGCCAGAGCTTGCGAGGGGGTTTCATCCATATTCAGTCTGGGATAATAAGAACGACTGCCCAGCATGCGGCCATGCCTCACATTCGCCACATGCACAGCGGTAATACCCTGCCCCTGCACAATAGCAATCACATCCACATCACCGTATTGAGCATCGATAGATTGCTGCTCTTGCACCTTGCGCAGATAAGTAATTTGATCTCGAATTCTCGCCGCTTCTTCAAACTGCAATCCTTCGGCAGCCACTTCCATTTGCTGCTGCAAACCAACAATTAAGTCCTGGTTTTTACCTTGCAAAAACATAACTGCATGCTGAATATCTGCCTGATAACTTTGCCTGCTAATTAAATCTACACAGGGCGCACTACACCGACCAATTTGGTGCTGTAAACAGGGCCGACTACGATTATTAAAATAGCTGTCTTCACAGTTTCGTAAGCGAAACAGGCGCTGCAAAAAACTTAAGCTTTCTTTAACCGCGGTTGAACTAGGGTAAGGACCAAAATACTGACCCTCTTTATATTTTTTACCGCGGGCATTGGTAAGCAATGGAAAATCGTGGGTGGATAAGTATATATAAGGGTAGGATTTATCATCCTTAAGCAAGATATTGTAAGGCGGTTTATTCTTTTTTATTAAATTTTGTTCCAGCAATAAAGCTTCAGTTTCACTACCGGTAATACTCACCTCTACGCTTGTAATACGCAGCACTAATGCCTGAGTTTTAGCGTTCAATCCACGGTTATTAAAATAACTGGAGACGCGGTTTTTTAAGTTCTTGGCTTTACCTACATACAGCAGGTCACCCTTACTGCCGTACATACGATAAACCCCGGGTTTATTGGCCAGGGTTTTAAGGAATGGTTTTGCATCAAAACTCATAAAATTTAGACGATAGACTCAGTATCAATCATGCCATGACGTATGGCCAAACGAGTCAACTCCACATCACTGGAGATGGAAAGTTTTTCAAAAATTCGATAACGATAGGTATTAACCGTTTTGGGGCTTAAAAATAATTGATCCGAGATGCTCTGCACCTTTTCACAGTTAACAATCAGCATGCTAATTTGCATTTCACGATCGGATAGCAGGTCAAATGGACAGCCTGATTCTGGGCTATCAAATGGCTTTAGTGCCATACGCTGTGCAATTTCTGGGCTAATGTAACGCTGACCCGATTTTACTTTAAGGATTGCCATCACCATTTCTTCTGCGGTGGCCCCTTTAGTCATATAACCGGCGGCGCCTGCCTGCAGCAAACGATTGGCATATGGATCTTCACTACAAGCGGTAACGGCGATGATGCGTAAATCTTCATTTAGGCGCAACAACTTACGAGTGGCTTCCAGGCCACCCATTCCTGGCATGCGAATATCCATTAAGATAACTTCAGGCTCACATTGCCTGGCACATTCAATGGCGTTTTCGCCACTATTGGCCTCGGCCACCACTTCAATTTTATCACTATCAGACAACAGGCTAACTATGCCCATGCGAACCAAATCATGGTCGTCTACCACTAATACTCGAATCAAGACCACCACCCCTAAAGATTTACCGCTTGTTTATTCTAATTGTCAGCACATGCTAGCAAATCACGCCGCCTATACCACTATTTTTTGCCTTCATGGAGGCGCTTTAGGCGTATTTCTTGCCACTCTTCACTGGGATCATTTAACGGCAGCACAATTTCGACGATATCTGCATCCAAACGACGACTCACCTTAAACCCCAGCTTCTTGGCCAGTTTCAGCATGGGGCCATTATCCGCTAACACTGTTCCCATCATTTCCATCACGCCCTGATCTTTACAGTAACGTATCATTTTTTGCATTAATTTTGAGCCCAAGCCAATGCCCTGAGCATCATCTCCCACCAACACCGAGAATTCAGACTGAACCTGATCAGCGTCAGTCCAGGTACGCACGACCCCGAGAATTTTAGACGCCTTGTCTTCAGCCACAAAAGCCATCTCTTGCTGATAGTCTATTTGTGCAAAACGAGCCAATTCACGATGACGGAAGTTCCTGCGGGCAGTAAAAAAACGATAACGCAGTGACTCTGAACTGAGCGTCTCATGAAATAATTTAAGGGCTGGCTCATCTTCGCCACGTACCGGGCGTAAATTGAGCTTTTTGCCCCCTTTAAAATGCCCCTGCTCTTCTAATTCAACCGGATATGGCCGTATACATAACTGGTGTTCATCCGCTAGGTCCATGGCCACCCCCAGAACCTTCACACCCTGGGTGGAATGCAGAATAACGTTGAGTTCACACCCCTTAAGGTTGGGTAAATCCACGGCCATTTGCGATAAACCAATAAGCATCTTGGAAAGCTGTGCCACGTCCCCCTCCAAATCACGGCTTCGCTCATTCATTACCCGAAATATATGGGTTTTATTCATTAGCTGGCGGGCTAACACATCGTTTAACGGGGGGAATTGCACCGCCCTGTCGGCCATCACATTGGCAGCAGCGCCTCCACCACCAAACAGAATAACAGGGCCAAAGGTTTCATCCCGGGTGACACCTAAACTAAATTGCACGCTAATTTCCCCTGCATGCATGGGCTGCACACTGTAACCATGGACACGGCTTTTGGAGAAACGCTTACGAATTTGTGCACTGAGCTCCTTACTGGCCACCACCAATTCATCTTGGCTGTTAATGCCGGTAACCACACCACGCCAGCGATCTCTGGGGTTATCACCATAGGCAAATGGGTGACAATAATCCTGATGAATTACCTTTATGGCGGCCGGGTACTTTACATTAATGGCATCGGAGCCAAATTTTTCAGAAAAGAAGTCGGTATCCACTGTCTTGAAGCCGTAATGAGCAATTACCTCATGGGCTTCCTGGGCAGTTAGATAATCACGCCCCTGACTCATTGCATTATCCACCAAACGCTTACATGCCTTACGATCTACCGACACATCCTGCAACAAGGATGAGGGCGTCTCCCGCAACAAAGCTTGATTTCTTTGATGGCGAACCATGTTCATGTAGGCTTTGATGGCCCTGTCTGGGGTGTCATAAGTGGGAATGCCAAAATCATCAAACAGGTGACGACTACGCTCTACAGTCTCACCACCCATCCAGCTGGTGAGCAGGTTTTTACGATTTAGCTTACTGTGATTGGCCACCACGTTAGCCACGTCCTGACTGTTAACCAAGCTAATAGGGGAAAACAATACCAGAATCGCATCCACGCCCGGGTCTTGCTCTATTATCTGCAGTACCTGTTTGTACACCGCTGGACTCGCTTCCGGGGTGATGTCTACTGGGTTTGATTGCGACCAATAATCAGGCAATACCATAGACAATTGATTCACTGTAGTTTGAGACAATTGCGCCAGCTGCCCCCCTTCATGCATGAGCCTGTCCACCGCCAGAATCGCCCCACCGATACCGTTGGCCACCACCGCCAAACGCTCCCCTTTAAAGGGCTTCATGCGGGTTAACGACTCCACTGACTCAAACAATTCCTCGGTACTGTCTACTCGCAACACCCCTGCCCTTAGCAAGATTGCGTCGTACACCATATCCTTGTGCCTAAGGCCATTGGGAATGGGCTCCACAGGGGTTTGCGACTGCGGAAAACGACTGCTCTTGATGGACAATACCAACTTGCCTCGGGAGGCATTTCGCACGGCACGCACAAATGAGGGGGCGTCTGTAATCCGCTCAATGTGAAGCATAATGGCTTTTACATCGCGCTTTGAAGATAAATAGTCAATGGTGTCGGCCATGCTCACATCAGCACTATTGCCTATGGTTAAAAAGTGGGAAAAGCCAATGCCCCGAGCATAAGCCCAATCCAGCATGGCACTGGCTAGAGTGCCCGACTGCCCAAGGTAGGCAACCTTGCCGGGTAAGGCATTAATATGACTGTAACTGGCGTTTAGGTTTAAATCGGGTACCAGTATACCCAGACAGTCTGGCCCCATGATGCGTATACCGTGTTCGCGAGCAAGCTTCTTTAAGGGGTGCTTACCCAGATCATACTGCTCGGAGCGCTTTCGTGAGATGCCACCGGTCAGTATCATGACCGCATGTATGCCGTGCCGACCCAACTGTTTAATGATTTTTTCAATGGTATGAGTGGGTGTACAGATAATTGCCAGCCCCACATCCTTGGGCAATCGACCAATTTTGGAGATACACGGCACGCCGTGCACTGTCTTGTAGCGACGCACATTAACCGCGTAAAGACTGCCCTTAAATGAGGATGCCTTAAGGTTTTGCACAACAGAGCCCCCCATACTGCCAGGACGCTCCGACGCGCCAATGACAGCTATTTTGGAAGGCTCAAAAAAATTCTCTAACCAGCGAGTACCCATAAATACCTAATAAAAAGGTGTAAACTACATTTATTTGAGTTATATAGTTTTATTAAGCAACCCTCAAGTTATTCGTACATGTCATCTACATTATTTATACAGCATTCACAATTTGATCAGCATTCGGTGCCACCCTCCCACCCGGAGAGCCCATTACGCAGTCTTGCGGTGGAAACCCGGCTGAGGCAAACGGGTTTATGGCAGGATTTGAACATTCAGACCTGCCAGAGCGTGAACCCGGAAATGTTTAAGCAGGTTCACAATCCAGGGTACATCGATCAGCTATACCAGATAGCGCCGGCCAAGGGTATGATATTAGCCGACCCAGAAACCCCTTTGACCTTCAACACTCTGCCTGCAGCAGCTGAGGCGGCTGGCTCCGGCATTCAAGCCGTGAAGCAAGTGCTAAATGGCGACTTTAAAAACGCCTTTTGCGCCGTACGTCCGCCAGGGCACCATGCAGAGCCGGGTAAAACCATGGGCTTTTGCTTCATCAATAACATTGCCTTGGCTGCCCAGTACGCCCTATCCGACCCTAGCATTAACAAGGTACTGATTTTTGATTTTGATGTGCATCAGGCCAACGGCACCATAGAAATATTTAAACACCGTAAAGACGTCATGGTGGTGAGTATATTTCAACACCCTCACTTCCCGTTTTCTCACTGGCACAACCAGGCAGAGAATATTATTAACATTCCCATCGAAGCCCAAACGGCCAGCACTATGTTTCGCCGCATGACGGAAAAGCCTGTAATGGAAGCAGTATCTAAATTCAAACCCGATCTAATATTATTGTCGGCAGGATTTGACGCCCATACCGATGACCCCATGGGAGGACTGGATTTAATTGAGGAGGATTATTACTGGTTAACTAAAATGAGCATGGACTTGGCGAACACCTACGCCAAAGGCAGGCTGATTTCCATGATGGAGGGAGGGTACAACCTGGAAGCTCTGGCTCTAAGCAGCCACCAACACTTACAGGCACTTAGCGGTAATTAGTCGTCAGCTCCTACTGTAAAGCCATTGAACTGACCACCACCCCTGAACATCGCCGCTCTTTGCCATTCTTGGCACCGCGCCGTACTGTTTATCCTGCAAAAAATAAGATACCTGCCATCCACGACCATAAAAAAAGCCAAGACCCTAAAGTCTTGGCTTTTAAATAAATGGCGGAGAAGAAGAGATTCGAACTCTTGGAGGGGTATAAGCCCTCGCCGGTTTTCAAGACCGGTGCTTTCGGCCACTCAGCCACCTCTCCGCACAACGGGGCGTATAATACGATTATTTAGTTTGGTGTCAACTGCATTTTACGAGATTATTCAAAACACTTTTCTTGAGACGAAAAAAAATCAAGATCCGCTAAGATCTTGATTTTTATAATAAATGGCGGAGAAGAAGAGATTCGAACTCTTGGAGGGGTATAAGCCCTCGCCGGTTTTCAAGACCGGTGCTTTCGGCCACTCAGCCACCTCTCCGCACAACGAGGCGTATATTACGATTTTTCATTTAAGAGTCAACCAAAAACGTAAAAAAATGTTACATTTGAACAACTTAGCGACCTAGAGCACTATAAAGGGGATATCACAAGCGCTTGCATCAAGACTTGAATTTCCTGCCAACGCCCTTATTATCTAAGCACACCTATGTTCATCACTAACCGGAGCGATCCATGGAACAAAGAACCATTGGCACGGCGCCAATTGCAAATAACGCTGAAAGCCAAAAGGTATTACGCAACACTTATATGCTATTGGGCATGACCCTGGCATTTAGTGCTCTCACCGCCAGCATTTCTATGGCTATGCAATTGGGTTCTGGCATGGCCTTGATCATGTCCATTGCTGCATTAGCCATTGTATGGTTAGTTCTGCCGCGCACCGCCAACACAGCCATGGGCTTGCCCGTTGTATTTTTGTTCACCGGTTTACTGGGCGCAGCGCTTGGACCCATGCTAAATCGCTATCTTGCGCTGCCTAATGGCTCAGAGATGGTTATGCAGGCCCTTGGCGGCACCGCGCTGATATTTTTCTCTTTATCAGCCTATGTTTTAACCAGCAAAAAAGACTTCTCTTTCATGGGCGGCTTCTTGTTTGCCGGCATGATGGTGGTCATCATTGGTATGGTGGGCGGCATGATCGCTTCCTATTTCTTTGGTGTAGACGTTTCAGTATTACGCCTAGCCATGTCCGGTGCCATTGTATTACTCATGTCTGGCTTCATCCTGTTTGATACCAGCCGTATCATCAATGGCGGTGAAACCAACTACATCATGGCCACCGTTAGCTTATATCTGAATATCTATAATTTATTCGTAAGCTTGCTGCACATTATCGGCGCCACCAGCGACGATTAATGGACACTTAAAAGGAGGCTTTGCCTCCTTTTTACTACCTCTTATTTAAAACACTCTCAAATCCCATGAAATTTTCCCTACTCATTCTCGCCAGCCCCTACTCTCAACAAGGGGGATTAAGCGCACTAAAGTTTGCACAAACCTGTTTGAATCAAGGGCACCAGATTTATCGAGTATTTTTTTATCATGAGGCCGTGCAAACAGCCTCTTTCTTGCAAACCCCGCAACAAGATGAAAGCAACCTGCATCAGCTATGGTGCGAACTTGCAGAACAACATAAAATTGACTTGGTAACGTGCATTGCTGCTGCCCTAAAACGTGGCGTACTGGATAAAAGCGAGGCCAAACGATATGAAAAAGACGGATTCAACCTTCAACAACCGTTTGAGCTGTCCGGTCTAGGGCAATTATTAGACGCACAAATTAACAGCGACCAACTCATCACCTTTGCATAACCATGAACTTACATGACTAAAAAGATTCTTATTATCGCCCGTAGCGCACCATACGGCTCCAGCCTGGCCCGGGAAGGACTGGATTATGTACTTACTAGTGCCGCCTATGATCAGAAAATTTGCCTGCTATTTTTAGGGGACGGATTATTCCAACTACTGAAAGAACAGCAGCCCAAGCAAATTAATCTAAAATCACAAATTGGCGCCATGGAAATCCTACCCTTATACGATATTGAGGATCTATTTGTGGTGGAAGAAGACCTGCTAGAGCGTAATATCAAACAAGAAACACTCGGCATGGAAGTAAAAATCATTAAACGCTCAGAGGTCAGCCAACTTATAAACACCCAAGAAAAGGTATTGAGCTTCTAATGACCCTACACCTTATTCAGCGCAGCCCTTTTTCAAACTCTGCTTTAAAAGATTGCTTAAACATTATCGCCGCTAAAGATAGCGTTTTACTCATGGAAGACGGTGTTTATGGCCTGCAGCACAGCTTAATGCAGCAAACCAAGTTAAGCGCTTACGCCCTGCAAGAAGACATCTCTGCCAGAGGGTTAGATTCAAAAGGCAACATTAAAGAAATTGATTATTGCGAGTTTGTAAATCTATGCGGCCAGCACCAACACGTCATCAGCTGGTATTAATATGACAACCAACAGTCAAAAATATGAATTAGATCCAGATGGATTTTTAAAAAACCTAGATCAATGGAGCGAAATCGTTGCTCACTCTATCGCCCTGGATAACGATCTAGATTTAGATGAAAATCACTTTGAAATTATTTATCTGCTTAGAGATTTTTATCAAAAACATCAGGTGGCACCCGCTAATCGCCCTTTTGTAAAAATGGTTAAGCTGGCACTGGGACAGGAGAAAGGCAATAGCATTTATTTAATGACACTTTTTCCTCAAAGCCCGGCAAAATTGGCCGCAAAAATTGCCGGCCTACCTAAACCCCCTAATTGCTTTTAAGAACCCCCATGACCAACGAACATGAATTTGCACAATACGTAAGAATTTTAGGCAAGGGCCGAAAAGGCACACGCTCTTTAAACTACAAGGAAGCACTGGCTGCCATGACCATGGTATTGAATGGCCAGTGCGAAGATGTACAACTTGGCGCTTTCATGATGCTATTAAGAGTGAAAGAAGAAAGTGGCGAAGAACTAGCCGGCTTCACTCAGGCAGCAAAAAATTATATACAAAAAAACAATCCCCACACTGTACAAGCCGACCTAGATTGGTCCAGCTATGCAGGTAAACGTCGCCACCTACCCTGGTATGTTTTGGCAAGCCTGACTTTGGCCGACAACGGTTATCGCGTTTTCATGCACGGGGCAGACGGCCATACCCAAGGCAGAGTTTATACACGCCAAGCCCTAGCCGAGTTAGGAATCCATCCTGCCAGCAACTGGCAAGCGGTTGAACAACAACTAGATGATACTAACTTTAGCTTCTTGGGTATGGAGTCATTGTGCCCCCCACTGCAAGACATCATTGACCTGCGCAGCACCTTTGGCCTCAGGTCACCGGTACACAGCTTTGCTCGCCTACTTAACCCGCTGGACTGCCAATTTGTCACTCAGGGAGTCTTTCACCCTGGATATGGCCCATCGCACCAACAAAGCGCCAAACTGCTGGGCTACGGGCGATTATCCATATTAAAAGGAGAAGGCGGCGAGTGTGAATGCAATCCAGACAGCGTCTTCAAAATGCATCACTGCTTCAATGGAGAGTTAATAGAAGAGGAATGGCCTGCAATATTCGCCAAACGACACGTTAAACCCAAGGAACTGGATTTAAGCCAGCTAAAAGCTGTATGGAAAAACGACATTCAAAATGAGTACGGCGAAGGCGCAGTCATTGGCACACTGGCTTATGCCGCCAGGTTAATGGGCATTCAAACCGACTACCAGGCATGCCTTGAGCAAGGTAAAACCTGGTGGGAAAATCGAAATACAGCTCGATTCGACTAGCTATCAACCGCCTTCTCTAATAACGACAACAAACGACGAGCCAGAGCTTCAAATGCCACTGCCTCGTCATTTTTTGTGTCTGCACTGAACGAAAACAGCAATCGCTCTATCTCTTCACGACTCATGTACTGAATGGTTACCGGGTTTAACATGGTGTTCCTCGACGCCTCTTAATAGGCAAAATAGGCTTTAGACACTGTAATAATAACCAGTACTTTAATGATTTTATTGAAAAAAGGCAATCAGGGTTTCTTAATGAAGTACTCAAACACCCCATGCTCATCTTCAT